>JADMIO012727011.1_pt1 | contig 30724 bp, 54 predicted proteins | sample 8958161 | NCBI WGS metagenome assembly JADMIO01 (sample SAMN16585339, study PRJNA669376) | soil metagenome | isolation source: Crop rotation soil | place: USA: Cullars Rotation, Alabama | collected 2011 | reverse complement strand
CGCTCTCCACGCCCATCAGGTCGTAGGGCAAGCCGTCAATCACAATCCGCCAGCCGTTCTTCCAGCCGGCTTCGGCAGTCGCATAGCGGCTATCGAGCAGCACGTGCTTGGGGGCGTTGAGCATGCTCTCCTGCATGCCTTTCATTTCTGTAGCGGCGATGCTCGAATCGGAGAAGCTCAGCGGCGGCGCCGTGCACGCGATATCCACCAAACCCGCCACGTCATCCCATTCCGGTACGGGGAATCCGCTATCGTCCAAGTTGCCGGCGGGATCCTCGGTGGTAGCGCCCCGCGGCTCTTGGAAGGTGGCCAAAGACACGAGCAGCCCGGATGCCCGAACCATCGGCATCACACCAGCCAACCCGATCTGTAGCGCGTCCTGGTTCACGACTGGCGTTTCTCCTTAACTAGATACTCTGAGATCATGTTTTGCGAGGTAAGGACATCATTCAGTTTGGCGTCCAACCTCTCTTGGCGCTGGCTCATTGCCTCAATCGACTTGCTCACCATGACGTTGGTGACGTCCTGCGAGGATTGCAGTTTGGCGAGCATCAGGGTGGTGGCGCGAACCTCAATCATCTGCTCTTTGATGTCGTGCTCCGCGCCGTCTTTGGCGGCTCTAAGCTCAGACTTCATGGCTTCCAGTCGTTCCTGAAAAACCGCCTCGCTGATGCCCTGCTTTTTCCAGTTCGCTAATGCAGCGCTGGCGATCCCGATCCCCGCTCCCAGTCCCGCGCTAACGAGCATTGCTGCGATGTCCATAGGTTCCCCGTGCGATTCAACCGCTCCGCGCATCAGACAGCTCCTTGCATCCTCTGAATCTGGTTCCAGAACCTTGTCCCGTAATCCCAAGTCGTCTTAACTTGCTCGATAATCGCGAAAGCCCCCGCTTCGTCATCCGTTTGGCGGAACTGCTTCGCCTGCTCACGCAGCGCAGCCGCCGCCTTGTCCTGAGATATCTGTACATCCAGCAGCTTGATTACGCCAGCCAATTTGCTCGAGTTGCTGGCCATCGAATCGCACGCCAGCGCCGCCACGCGCAGATATGAAACGGGCGTCAACGGAAGATTGCGGCCCGCTGGCGGCGAGTAGTACATGCTGGTTTGCCACTGCGACTGCTGGATAAAGTAGAACGCCGTGATTTCGGTGTCGCTGAAGATCGCTGGATGCTCGTCAGTGTTCACGGTATCCGCGATCAACAGGCGGATATAGGCCACGTTCGGGTTAGTATCGAAGTCGTAAGTGAAGGGGCTTGTGGCCATATAAGTAAAAAGGGCTGGTCGCCTGCATGACAGCCAGCCCCAAGAGAATCGACTACGCGACGCGAAGCCTACGAGCCGCTACCGTTCGATGCCACGGTCGAGCGTCCGTCAATCCAGGTCCCGCCGAATACCGACAGGATTTTCATGTTGCGGTTGTTGGTGTAGAAGTTGCCCATCTGAGGCTCCAGCCCGCCGCCGACACGCTGCGTGTTGGGAACCTCTTCGAACAACTGCGGCGTTTCGAAGCCAGCCAGCGTGCCCACTTCGACCGAAGGCCGCTCCAATCCACCGGGGTCCGAAACCAACAGCCAGGAGCCGGGGTTGCCCGAACAGATGGTGTCGATGTACGGATTGAAAATCGGGGTGAACTTCTTCACCAGCCAGTTGTTCACCTGAACGAACTGGGAGGGGAAGCCGTCGCTGTTGGTGGTACCGCCTTCGACCGAAACCTGCACCGAAAGCTGGTTCATGAGGTTCTGAACCGCGGCGTACCACTTCGAGCCGTAGACCAGATACATGTTCCCGTTCATGACGTTGATGGGCTCGCCGCTGGAATCGCGCATCGCAGCCAGCACCTTCAGCCCGTCTTGCAAGCCCTGCGCATTGAGCGCCGGGTTGCTGCTGCTGGCGCCGTAAGCAGTCGTGATGAGGTTGCGGTAGCCAGCCTTGTACAGGTTGGTGTTGGGTCCGCCCGTCTCGAAGAACAGGTTTGTCAGGAACGTTTCGATACCGCGGTTGGCAACGATGGCGAGTCGGCGCGGCACGTCATCGAAGATGCCGAACGCATCGTTGAGGAACGCCTGCCAGTTGATGGAGGCGCCCGCCTGGTAGAGTTCGGGCTGGTAAGTCTGCGCTCCCGTGGGAGTCGAGGGGCTGAGCGTCGAACCCTGCTGCGGCACCGGGCCGTAGAGGTTCTGCATCGGACTGGGATTGCCGAAATCCTGTTTCGTGAACGGGGACACCAGCGAGTCAAGCATGTAGCGCTTGACCAAGCGGGTATCCATGAGCTTCTCACGACGGACCAGCGGCCACGAGATCACCGGGAAGGCATTGTAATAGCCGTAGTACTTGATATTCAGAACATCGGTAAAGAGCGCCTGATAATCGCTTACGGCCATCGTTTCGCGCAGTCCGATGGTGCCATTCCCGTGCTGCAGGAACAGCCCTGGATAGGTCTCGCGGATGTACTGCACGAAGGCGGGATGGCTGGTGCCGCCCATCGCCATGCGAAGGATATTGCGGTCTTCGCGACCATCGATCACGTTGGCAATCAAGCGGGCGGCTTCGCGCACGCGGGCTTTCTCGGCGCGTTTGATCGGCTGGTAGCCGTCCAGCGCCGGATGCTGCCCGGTTGCGAGATCGTAAGTGCCCTGCGAGGTAAAGGGTGTGGGCGTCATGTTAGTTGTCCCCCAGTCTCACGGCGCATGCCGAGTCGGTAGATCCTGCGGTGATGGCCGTCCCTACCTGCGGGTCGAGCTTGCCGAAGAGCGTGCCCGTGCTGCTGTTGGCATCCAGCGTCAGCCCGGTGGTGATGTTCGTCGCCGTGTCCAGCGTGCCCACCGCATAGATGTTGTCGCCGGGTTTGATGCCGGCGGTTACCACGGGCGATTCCGAAGAACGACCGATGACCGTGAACAGGAAGGTTCCGTTCACGTAGAACGTTGTGCCGCCGGTGTCTGCGTTGTAATCGTTCAGCGCCACAGCGGGAATCTTGCCGATGAGAACCGGCATGCCGGCGGTAACCGTGGTGGGGCACGGAACAAACCGCGGGCTAGTTGGCGTACCGAGGAGTACTTGGTTTTTCATTAGGCGGCCAGTCCTTTCGCCGCAAACTCCGCGGCCTTGCGGTCCATGCCCAGCGATTCGAAGAGCGCGATATCGTTCTCGTACTCGTTCTTCCGGGCGGCTTCGCGAGCGGCGATGTCTTCGGGCTTCGGCGCCGGAACTGCGGGGGCGCTGCCCATACCGCGCACTTTGCCGCTGCCGACGATGGATGCCAGATAATCGGCTTCCGTCTTGGCTTCGGCTACGATGCATTCGCGGAGCTTGGTGGTGTCGAGTTCGCCGGCCTCAGTGGTAGGCACGCTTGCGATGGCTCGCTCTGTGATTCGGGTCTTGGCAGCTTCGGGCAGTTCGATGTCCTTCAGAAGCCGAGCGGCTTCCTCCCGCGCATCGCCCCGCAGCGCCCGTTGACGGAGCGGCGCGGTTGCCGCCTCGATGAGTTGCTTGGCTTCGGCTTCAGTCATGGATACCTCGGTAGGTTGGGGTTGAGGCTTTGCGGCCTCGGTCAAAATCATTCCGCCGGCGCCGGCGCGGGTGACCACATCAACGCTCTCGGCGTGCGTGAATTCCTTCAAAATCGGCAAGCCATCCTGCTTCTTGCCGCTCTCTGCGATGCCAGCCGCCCTGATGCTCATGCCCACGTGCGCGGCTTTCTCTTCCACCAGCGCCCCGTGGTCGGCAAACACCTTCATGCGTCCGTAAAGCCCCGGCCCTTTCGCATGGCCCTCGTGGTACACGGCATCGGCGGTGAGCACACCAGCCAAATTGGCCACGTCCCCTTCAGGTCGCGCAGCCTCTTCGGCGCGCGTCGGATGGTTCAGGTAAACGTGCGTGCCGGCTTTGAAGACCTTCGGCCCATCGCGTTTCAGAACCTCAGCCGGGTAGAACGCCGAGGATCCCTTGCCAGGAGCAATGAGCTTGATTTCGTAGTCGGCACGCGCTTCTTTCAGAACGATGGTGTCGATGGTTGCGGCGGCTTCGGTCAGTCTGAGTTGGCCGCTCTGGCTTACCGCGCTCTCCTTGTTGGGATCGCCGCCGCTCACTTTCGCGGCTTCCGACATGGCGCCGCAGGTTGCGCCCAGCACCATCGAAGCGTCATGGATGGCTTGCAAGTGCCCCATATCGCTTGCGGAGTGGCGGGCACCAGCCTCCAAGAATCGCTTCCACGGGCCGTCTTCTGTCTCCGCGGCAAGCGCGGCGTTCAGCTTTTGCTTGAATTTATCCGGCTCTGTGGTGGCAGCTTCTTGCAGCGAAAGGGCTAAAGCGAGGTAGCCATGTTTGAGGACCATTACACGCGCATGGTACGGGGGTTAACACATAAACACCAAGAAATGTTTTAATTATTCCAATGGAATCCGCCGAAGTGGTTGCTAAAACGTGTTCGAAGTGCGGCGAGAATTACGCCTCCAATAGCTCGCCCTGGTGCCGCAAGTGCCGCACGGAGCATGAGAAAACGCGCCAAGCTACGCTTCCAGAAAGGAGCATGGCCAAGGGATGGGCGGCAGGCGTCCGTGCTTTCCGCGAAGAGCTGGCGCGTAATCTAGCACGCCGTCCAGGATACACGGTGGAATGCGGGGCTCTCGCCAAGTACGTGATGGACTTCCCCGCGCCAGAATTCGATGCCCGCAAAAAAGAACCCCCGACCGAAGCCGGGGGTTAATGGCTTTTCGAGTAGATTTCCCAGTGAGGTTCGTCGTGTTTAGACTCACACGGTTTCAACGATGCGTCAAGGGGTTTCCGAGTACAGGCTGGCAAGCCGCCAGCGCCCACGGTCGAGACTGGCAGTAAGGCCGCGGCCAGAGCGTCAGCATCGCAATCAGCACAGCGTAGATCATTGCATCGACCAAACAGCCAGCCGTGCCGAACCAGAATTCACGTAGGCGCCCAGGAATAACTGATCCGGCCCGGTTACCCCGCCACTGCTCGTCATGAATGAACCGCGGGCTTCCGTGAACAGCAAAAGCCAGTTGACACCGTCGATGGAAGAATAGAAATTCAGGTCGGTGTTGTCATCCTGAACGCGGAACCACACCGTGCCACGGGCAGCGAGAGCACCCATGGAGTTGCCGCCGATGTTGGTAACTGTGCTGGATACGCTGGTGATTGAGGTCCAGTTATCCAACTGCGCTACTGGGCTTCCGCCGCTCCACCCGGAATGCCCCGTTACGATCTTCCCCGTTGTGCTCTGGCGGAATCCCACAGCCCACATGATCTCCCCACCGCCGGCTGTTCCGCCGCTCACATCCACATTCATCAGGTAGGATCGCGTGTAAGGCGCGGATGGCGCAGTGCGGTAGATGCCGCGCATGCTAGTGGCAGATGTCCGGCTCGCTTCGATGTAGAGGTATCCGCCGCTGGTGGTGAGCGATGCGGAATTCTCGGCGGTCCATCCGGTCAGTGTGGGCGCGGTGAGCGCGAATACCGGACCAATGACAGTCCCGTTGATGGTGGCGTAAGGCGGCGTGGTGCTTCCGCTGGCCAGCGTTCCGGTACCGGGCAGCGCTTGTCCGTGAACGCCTACCGCAAAGCCAACGAGCAGGAGGCAAAGCGCGAAACACGACAGCGAAAAGAGTAGTTTGTTTTTCATCGAGACTACACCCCGCAGACGATATGCCCAACGTTGCCGTTGTCCCCGTAAATGGCCAGCGCGGTCATGTCGTACTTGTACGGGACGGGAGGGGCGTCAAACACGGTGGGGTTGGCCTGGTCTTCATTGGCAAAGAGGGACATGCCCGTCTCGCCTGTCACCTGCGCGATGGTTCCGATGCTCAGCGAGCCTTGCAGCACGTAGAGCTTGAACCATCGCACTGATGCGGGGACTCCGAAATCCGTTGCGCTCTTTACCGTTCCGTCTGTCAAAATCTGGAATGCCTGAATGTTCGTCATCGTTGTTTTCCTTTCGCTAATATCCAACGCAGAAGAAACTAACTACATTGCCCGAAGTGGTGACGCCAGGGGAGAGGAACGTCGCAGTGGTCGCATTGCTAGCGGTCTGTCCCCAGACCTTGGCCGGCGCGGATAGATCCTGTATCTGGCAACTCCATCCATTGGTAGCCGCCATCGATGCGCCCATCGTGATTACGATCGAGCAGGATCCGCCGCTGTCGCCGCTGGTGAACTTGCCCGCCGTCGCGCCGCCTACCAACGTTCCGTTGCCGCATCCGCTGGCTGTGAAGGTGGTACCGCTAGCCATGAAGGCTGGCGCGTTAGTGCGGTCGCCCAGGTCCACTAGCCCGGTGCCTGTCTGGATCGCGTGACCAGGCCCGTCTTCGATCTTCAGCGAAACGTAGTTCGTCAGCGTCCCGCTGTTGTCGGGCGACGATACGTTGATCGCGTATGCGTTCGTGATGGTTCCGGTGTCGTTTGCGATGCTGGCCTTGACACCAACCGCCGTCTCTGTCGTGCCGCTTCCATCGTTGTAATAGCTGCCATAGAGCGCCGTCGCGGTACGCACGTCAACATTGCTTTGATTCGTGATTTGGACGTTTAGCCCGTCCATTTCATCCACATTTGCCACCCCGGTATAAGTGTTAATGAACAGAGAAAAGGCTGCGCTATCGAAAGCCGAAAGATCGGAGAACGATTGCTTGTATTCGAATTGAGCTTTGTCTGCCAATGCGGCTGCATTGCCCAATGCCACAAGGCCACCGCTCGTAGCGAACCCCGCATTGCCGAACGTGCTGCTCCCGGCTTTTGTCTGGATACTATTGGTCGAGCCGGATGGCGAACCGCCACCACCACCACCTAGCGCGGTCCAAATGTTCGTTGCACTGGGGCATACGTACTGCACTCCCAAGTTGTTCAGGTATCCCACCTGCAGCGCCGGATTGCACGCGCCACCAGCGCCACCGGGCGGGTTGCCTTTGAGGATCGCTGGCGGGGGATTGACGGGCTGCGCCATCGCCGCGGCGCAGAGCAGGAGCATCAGAATCAGACTGCGCATAGCAGCACTCCGTTTGCGCTGGTGGTCAGGAAAAAGTACGTCGCTTCGAGGTCGTAGAACTCCATCGACTGCGACATCGGGGGCTGGAAGTTTGCGCCCGTCGCGGTAATCGGGTAGCCGTGGGTGGCGTCCACGTCCGATCCGCCGATGGTAAGCACGGCCCCGTCTACGTTGAGAAATTGGAACCACTTGCACATTTTCGGCACGCCGAGAGCCGCATCAGCAATCGCCAGCGTAGCTCCCGTGCCCGTGACGTTAAACGATTTGAGCTGCATGCATAAAACAATACCACGGTGATTTGTTGTACAATTTGGACGTTCCTTTCTAAGAGGCAAAGCTGGGCGGCAAATCTCGGGGGAGGTAGTCGCCCTATAATATTTACATGCCACGGGACAAAATGCCCACCATGAGCGTTCAACGCAAGTTTGAACGCATCCGGCAGCTAGATGAACTGGCCATTCCCCTCATCCCCAAACTTGGCATCTCCGCAGCCTACAGCTATGCTGTGAGGCAGCTATGCCCTCCATCCGCGCAACGGCAGTCGCCACGCCCCGCAGCCAATCCACCGGGCAATTCATCGCGTCTCGCGTCTCTCCCGCTGTTCGAGCAGGAGTAGAGGCATTCGCCAAGATCGCCCATCAGTACTCGCAGGATTACGTGCATGTGAAGACTGGCCGGCTGAAAGCCAGCGGCACGGAATCGCCGTTCTCGCAGGATGCGCCGGGTGGCGTGAAAATCACCGAAACGGAGAAGACCGTACGTGCCGATATCGTCTACACGGCACCCTACGCCAGCTATTTGGAATGGCGCTATCCGTTCCTGCGGCCTGCCTTGGACAATGCTCGAGAAGATGGAATGGCGCTATTTCGCGGGCAGATTGCCGCAGGAATGAAGTAAGAGCCAGCTACGGGTGCAGGATTCGCACCTGCGGGCACCGCAGGATAAGCGAACGCGATAGATTTGGTCCGTCGCGCCGTAAAGGGTATCTCGGCCCACTGCGATGCCTGCCGAGTTTCAGGTTTAATCATCTCACCCAACCCGCGCTGGCCATTTCACGCTGTAGTCAGATTTCTCTGTATCTCACGTGCTTTCGAATTTTACTACTTCCGTTCCGCACACGCCATCTCATCTAGGTTGAACTGCTGCGGTGCGCAACTGGCGGTAGCAATTTGCGAAGCCTCTGCTAGCCGCTTGCGTGCGCTCTCGTAGCGCGATTCAGCCGCATTGTACGCCATCATCGCGGCCCGTTTTTCGTCCGCCGCTTTGAGCATGTCTCGCTGCGCGTTCGAAATCTGGAGTTTAATTCGATCTGGGATGGGGTCGGCTACTTGCATCATCAGAAGCAGCGCTGTTACGGCCCTGAGCATGGCTCATTTTATCGCAGCACCGAAGACGGCCCATCCGAGAATTGCGAACAGGATGAAGTTGAGCAGCGAGCCACCGAAGCGTGACCATGGCGGCGCGGTCGGCTGTGCTCCCCACCAGCCGAACACGAGCCATATCACCATAAGCACCCAGAAGAGCAACGAGAGCGGCATACCAGCATGGTAGACCCATCCGGTACACCTGTATGTGCGGAATTGCTCACCGCCGCCGCAGCACTTCCAGATGCAAGACGGGCTCCCACATTCTGATTCCCTCAATATCGCGCCAGGTCCATTCGCAATCACACCTCGGGCAGTGCCAGTTCTTCGCATCATCCAGCGTGCCCTTCAGCAGCGCTTTGCCGATGTGCTTGCCACAGCATTCATCGGGCGTGAAAGCTTGCGTCATCGTCGGGTCACTTCGCGTCCTAGCCAAAATGCCATCAGCACCCAAAACAAGATGAACCACAGGTCGCTCTTCATCGCACCAGCACCCTACCTACTACGTGCCGCCGCGACTCCTGCGGAACCATCGGCGGATTGGTAGGCTCACCCGTCTGCGGGTCGATCTGTGGCTGTCCACCGGGAGGCAGTTCGCCCTTGGGGATTGGCGCGGGAAGCACTTGCTTGGTGCGGTCGGGGTCGTAGCTCTTTTCGGGGAACATCTTCTCCGTGATCTCTACGCCGTCTTCGATGCCTAGCAAGTCGAAGAGTTTGAGAACTCCCGCCTTTGCGTCGATGCCGATTACCTGCCCGCCCTTGTTGTCGAGGGTCATCGCTTCGACCGTGGCTTTGATGAGCGACGGCAAGTCTCCCTCTCGGATCGCAGGGAAGTTCACGCGCAGTTGGATTTCCGTAGACTCTTCGTTGAAGGCTTCGTAGACCACCTCACCCCGCGGCCCGATGTGGCGCCCACACTCGCGAATCCGCACTACCTTTCCGAAGGCGTGAGACTCGCTGAGCTTGCCGCCTGCGGTGTCCTTCGCTTTTTGCAGCACGTACGTGCAGATGGTGATCAGGTCTTCGCGCCACGCCTCCTGCTTCTCGAGGAATATGGTCTCCGTGGGTCTGTCCAGACTGGTGGCCGTCGCCAGGTTGCCCGTGCTCACATCCGCGAGGAACGTCTCCGGTACGCCCGCCGTCATCGCGCACATGAGTTTGAACTCATGCACCTTCGCAGGGTCCACGCCGGCGCCGGTGAGGTCCATGGCCTTGACGTCAGTGCCAGTGCCCGATACGAAGATGGCTCCCGGCACCGCTGTGGGGTTCACGTCCCACAGGTTGGTGTTCGGCCCTACGGTGGTGCTCAACTGCGCCTTGGCGCCCTCAATCGCTTGCTGCCCGCCCTTTGTGGTGATCGTCAGCCCGATTTCCATGAGGGTCTGAAACAGCGACAGCACCGAGGTAAGGAATTCCTTCGCAGAGCGTGCCCAGTCGATAGCTGGGAACATGCGCGGACATCCGAACAACCACTTGCCGACCGTGCCGCACTTGCGATGGTACAGCGGCACCTCCCATTCGATGGCGATCTCTCCGATGGTGTCTGGCTTGATTGCTGGCTCGTAATTCAGCGCCGGATACCAGCGCTCCATGTTGCTGATAGCCACGCCCACGGTGGGGTCGAAAGTTTTCTGTCCCCACACGCGGCGGTAGTACCAAGGCGTATCCGAATCGTCTGGGTCCGTGACGATTTCCTGAATCTCGGTAGCGTCGATGCGCCTAATTTTCGTCTTGCCATCCGCTTTGCTGGTGAAGAACGCCCAGAACAGATTCCCGTCGTAGTCCTTCGCCTTTTCGGACTCGATTAGCGCATTCTGCCCCAACACCATCTTGTTGTCTTCGAGGAATTCTTCGATTACCTCGTTGGCCTTTTCATCTGAAGACACCACCTCCACGCCGCGGGCAAACACATAGGCCGCACACACGTCAATCAGCCGGCGGATGATGGGATTTTTGATGTAGTAGAGCCGCGTTATCAGCATGATCTGCTGAATCCCCCACCGCGAGAACTCCAGCCACGAGAGGTTGATTTCGCGCTTCCACTGGATATTGGCCAACATCAGGTTGATATCGCCGCTAGCGCCTATCGCCGCATCGCCCAGCGTTTCCCGCGCCTTGATTTCCTTTACCGCGGAGTCGATGAACGCCTCGGTTGAGCGCATCGTTTCGGGACTGACGGTCCACGGACCCGCACCGGCCATCTGTTTTGCTTCGGCCAGTTCGCCCACCAGCCGCATGTAGCGGCGCCGCACTTCGCGCTCTCCCTCTTCGGTAGAGAGTTTGGTCAGCAAGTTGCGCAGCGTGCGGTTTTCAGATTCGAGAGCGGGGATGGGATCAGGCTTCGGGGTGAGCTTTCGGTACAAGCTTGCTAGCAGGTGGCGCAGTCGGTCCTTCATGCGGAGATGATAACACCGCAGTGCGTTTCTCTTCTCTTTTTGCACGGTCAATCATCTGACCAACGCGACCCACTGTGACCCCTAGGAATTCGGCCAATTGCGCCCGCTTCATGCCTGATTCGTGTAGGCGAAGAATCCCCTTACGCCTTTCGACTGCCCAAGAAAAGGCGCAATCTCTACAGAATGGGTCCCTTTTTCTGCGAGGATTTTTGCGACATTTTAAGCATAGATTGGTCGGCTTATGAACGGGAAGAATCCTCTTGATGAACTCCTCCCATATAGACTGGAAGTTTTCCGGTTGCTCGCGCCAGAATGGGACCATGCTACCCTTCGCCCAACTTATGCGCCGGAACATTTCCCACGCTACATCGGGCTTCACAGCACCTCCAATTTCAGCGGCCCCCCGTGGCGAAACTTGCTCGTAGCGGGGCATTCGTCGCCTACGGTGATGTGCTGGTAGTGGTCTTCGAGTTTCAGTTGATCCAACGCGCCCATCTTCGTGTGCTGTTCGATGTACCAAGCACGCTTGCGGATGCGATCCTCTCGGTTGAGATAGCCCAGATGTAAAAGTGCTACCTCAGGATACGCGCATCTGTGAAACAACGAGCGGGGGCAATTACCGCAGTGAAAATTTGGGTGCTTGTCGCCTAAATCTGTAAACTGCGCGTTGCCAGGGCGGAACATGCTCTGCCGGCGGAACATGCCGTACACGCCATCAGTACGCACCGTCTGGGGATCGTTCCACAGAAATTTGATCTTGAACGAAATGCACTGGACGTTGGCGCAATTCACCACCTCATGCAACACCGGCACGCTGCGGATATCCAGCAGCTCATCGCCGTCTATCCACAGAATCCAGTCGCCGCGGCGACGGATCTTGTCCAGAAGCCATGCCTTATCTCTAGCCTCGTTGAGTCCAGTGAATGGCGACGGATAGACATGCGCCCCTAGCCGCTTGCATATTTCCGGGGTCGCATCGTCGCTGTGGTCGTCAAACACATGGATCTCGGTCGTAAGCGGATGAATGCTGCGCAGCACGCCCTCAATCCAGCGAGCCTCGTTTTTGACGCGCAGCGCGGCTATGATTTTCACCCGCGCACCTTCCGATAGTTGGTCAAAGCCTTCCATAGCCGCTTGGCTTGTGCAGAGTTCCTGTCGAGGAAGCCTACCGCGCCCGTCACAGCCGCCAGCAGCTCAGCTTCCGCCTCTTCGTACGGCAGCACCTCCGCGCGATGCTTCTCCACATCGGCCAGCAGATCAGCCTCCCTGCTCCGGTAGCCGAAGGATACGCCGCACGTGCAGGTTGCCTCAATCTGCCCGATGCCGTGGCCGTAGGTGGCGACCACATGCCGGGGGGTTAGTTGGATTTCAGGCATTGTGCGCCTCCTGGTAGCGGGGCCGGCATCCCACGCAAAGCAGTCGTGAGCGATTCGGATCGCCCTCGAAGTAGGATCCGTGCGATTCCTTGTGGATCGGGGAACCGCAGCAATCGCAAGCCTTGTAGAACTCGGTGTCGCACTCTTCCCAGTCGCTATCGGAGGCCATGATGGTTCCGTGTTTGCAACAAGTCATGGCTACTCGCCCTCCTTGAGCGCCATCTCCTGCTCAGCCAAATCGCAAAAGAACGAACAGGATGCTAGCGGCTCATCATGCCGACCGGCGGTCGGATTCAGATCTTTCAAGCCAAAGCGTTCCCCTGTCTTGCGGTCACGAAACAGATATGCGCTCGGCCCGATAGATTCTTGGATCTGCACAACCTCCTCAAAGACCGCAGGGAATATCGCGCGGACTTTATTCCAGTAGCCCTCCCCTCCGCGACAGCAGCCAATACAGTTCGCGTTATTGAAGCCCAATCGATACATCTCGGGCAGTTGGATTCCGGCTCGTTCAATGATGGCGAGGCAATCAGAGTGCGTCAGATTTGCATCAATTAAAGGAAACAGCCAGCCACAGCCGTCAAACCGCGCCGCCCTTTTCTGTTCTTCGGCCGTGTAGCCGTACACGTGGACATCACCTTCCAGGAAATTCCGCTCAAGAACTTCGCGCTTCAGAAAATACGAGCATGGCGTAAACTGCGGGTGCGAGATCACTCGCTTCCGCTTCCATACCGCATGGACGGAAGCGCCGTCTCGCTCATCACGCAGGACTGTGATCGGGTGCCCAAACCACCGCTCACAGTCGGCGAGGAATCGGCGGTTATCGGGATGCTCTTCTCGGATGAAGGCATTGAAGATCACGACACGCTCCCGAAGGTACTTCGCCAAGATAAGTTTCGTTGCGACCGCCGATGCCGCCCCACACGAGAAATGACAAACAATACGCGAGTCCGCTGCCATGCTACTCGCCCTCCTTGAGCGCCAGCCCTACGATGCAGTCGGGGGCGTGGCCTTCGGTCTGGAAGCGCCGACAGGGCCTACACGCGGGGCGCAGGTTTCCGTATTCGTCTCCCAACTCCGCTGTCCACTCCACCGCCCGCAGCGCCTCGCACAGCTTGTCGCGCTCTGCTTCCAGCGCCTCGTCCGCATCGCTCAACTCTCGGTAATTCCGCTCTCGTTCGGCGAGATCCGCCAGTAGCCGGTCCCGCTCGGCCTGAAGCGCATCCCGCTCTATTCGGCAGGCGATAAGTCGCTCCTTCGCCGCCGCGAGTTCGGACTCCAGACGCGCGTTCACCGATTCGGGCGTCTCGGTCCAATTCAGGCCATCTCCCACGATTACTACTTCGCTCACAGCCCCTCCTGTTCCAGCACGCGCTCCATAGCGGCTAGCTTGCGCTCTCGTGCCTCAGTCCGCGTATACACGCCCGAGAGCTTCGTGGCTTCGAGCAGCCGTTCCGCCAGCGCCCGCCGCTTCTGCGCGGGGTCAACCGGATTTGGTGGTGTCATGAAGATTCCCTGCTTTTCGGAAATGAAACAGGTGATCGGTGACGCCTTTGGTTCGTCCATCACTTCGCCGCCTTTCGCTGCTCTTTCATGCCTTCACCATCGGATACCGCGCCAGTTCTACCAGGCGCCGCCGCTTGCAATCCAGTTCCGCTTGTCGCGTAGCGAATTTTGGATTGTCGCCCTTATGCTTCCATGCCGCGTGCCAGTGGAAAGCTAGCTCCGCGCATTCGTAGATGTTGCCCTGCAGCGTGTTCACCTCTACGCCTGTGATGTGCCGCGCTAGCGGAAAGCTGATCTGATCGCGCGTGCAACCATCGCGGTACAGTTGCCACCACGTCTCGTTAAGCTCGAGAATCTGCGGAGTGTGCCGACGCACGATAAATCCACCAGCCCACAGGCCAAGCGGCGCCCCGTGATGCTTCCACAGCGTTACCTGCGAATCCAGCAGCGTGCCTTCCAGTCCCGGCAACTCGCCTTTGGTGTTGAGATCGCGCAGGCAACTAGCCTCTTCGCCTATGTGCTTGCGGCACGGATGCTGGTACATCGCAATATCGTGATTGGCCAGGTGCTCATCTACGATGGCCTGCGGCCAGCCGCGCAGCACGAAATTCGCATCGTGGAAGATGCTGTACTCGGCGTCGAAGTGCAGATGCGGAAGGATCTTACTTATGCGAGAGTTGCGGCCCGCATGATCGAACGGCGTGTAGGCGGGCTGAAACTCCCACGGGTAAACCGGATCTATCGGCTGGTCAATGAAGCAGATGTAGCGGGAGCGCTGGTCCACTACTTCAGGCTTGCGGAGGAAATCCCAGCCGCCGAGAATTGCTGTGTAAACCGTAACGCTCACTTGGCCTCCATCGCCTTCTGCTTGCGTTTCGCGCGTAGACGCTCACGGTCTCGCTTATTGCGGCATCTGCGGCACTGGCGGTTGCAGTCTGAATTCCACTTGACGTTATCGCCTTCGAGCAAGTGCCCGTTTTTACAGTGCGTCTTCTTGTGGGCGCCCATCTATTCATCCCTCACAGGTATCGGGTGGTACTCGAACTTATCGGACTTGTACGTCTTTTGCATCAGATTGCACACGTCGCTCCACTCCCACACCAGCACCTTCGTGCGTGCCATCGCCTCCATGTTGCGCATCGCTTGGCCCAGCTTCTCAGGGGGGATGAACATCATCACGCCGCGGCAGAAGACGCAATCGTAGAGTCTCTCGAAGCTAGCCGAAATGTCCATGCAGAAAGTACGCCACTTGAGATGCTCCGGGATCTCTTTCATCATGTCGGTACAGATGTCGCAGCCGTGTATATCGAACCACTCATCCAACGGCCTAAGTAGCCTGCCCCATCCGCAGCCGACCTCAAATACCGTCTTGGCCCCATGCACCAGCAGCGCATCGCGTATCTCCTCCACTGTGGGGTTGTCCACCAATGGCTTTGTGCCGCCCGCCCGCTGCCTCTCGTAGACTGCTTTGCGGTAGTCCGCGCCTTCGGGCGATACCCACGCGCTCATGTAGTCGCGGGTGTTCATTGCGGCCTCTTCTTTCGGATCATTAAACCGCCCTTATCAACGTGCTCGCGCATGTCTCGGTTCAGGCGTCTATACTCGCCTTCTGATGGTGTGTACCATTCCCATGATGGCGGGGGAATATGAGGGGGTCGCGGCCCTTTCGGATAGAAACTCGATTCGGCCATCCCCCCACAATCTCCCGGTCTTCCTGATGCGCGACAACCGAGCATGAAAGGAGTGACGCCATAGTGGACATCAATCGTAACGGTGTATCCGGCGCACACTGGACACACGTATACGTTGACTCTATCTGGCGATGCCGCTACAGGCAAGGGTGCCGTTTTCATTCACTGAACCTGCCTTTCGAAATTACCTCACAGACGCGTTCAATCTCATCGTCCGTCATGCTCGGAAACATTGGAAGTACCAGTGCTCTTTCGTAGTACCACTCGGCGGATTCGCGGCCTGGGCACGGGCAATCCGCAAATGCGGGGTACAGGTAATTCGGCTTGTAGTGCTTGCTGTACCCGATGCCGCGCTCTTGGCACAGAGTTTCGATCTCCGCGCGGTTCTCAAAGAACAGGGGAAGGAAGTGCGTTGAGTTGTGCCAGTCGCACCACTTTGGGATTACGCTTCCGTTAGCCGCCGCGACAGCTTCCGCGTATAGCAATGCAATAGATCGCCGGTCATCATTTTGAAATGAAACATGCGGCAACATCGCCAGCCCCACAGTCGCCGTGATGTCGTTCATGTGGTACTTCCATCCAAGCTCGGGAATATCGTAATCGGTGACGTAGCGCCCCTGAGAGCGCTGGTGCGTGCTCTTGTCGATGCCAAGCCAACGCAGCCGGCGCAGACGTGCGGCTAGTTCGTCATCATTCGTGCTGATACCGCCGCCGTCCCCCATGGGCAGATTCTTCACCGCGTGAAAGCTCCACGTCCGCATCCTGTAGTGCTGCGATTCGCGAACCCACGGCGCCCCGAATGCGTGCGAGCAGTCCTGAATCGCCGCGGGCATCGGCTTCTGGCCCCCCAGCGAAACGGAGATAGCCGCACTGCATACATTCGGAATACAGTTCGCACGAAGCATCCCGTATTTCGTCTCCCCGAATACCGGAGTGTGCCCGCAGTACAAGATGGCAGCATTGGTAGACACAAACGTAATCGGGCTAGTGAGGATTAGAGAATCTGGGGGCAAGTCCAAGCAATGCACCGCCAGGTGAAGCGCTGCCGTGCCGCTGCTGGTGGCCACGAAGTGCTTGGCGCCGACGTACTCCGCGCACTTCGCCTCGAACTCCTCTACCTTCGCGCCTTGCCCGATCCAGCCGGAATCAAGCACAGGCCGAAGCTCGCGAAGCACGGCTTCGGTATCCATCGAAGGGCGGAAAACAGGGATGGGGGTCACGGAATCCTCTCGGCGTTGACGAATGCGGAAGTGTCGGATATTGTCAGATGATCCGGGGTGTACTGGTCAATCACGCCTTTCGCCATCTTGCCACGTCCAGTAGGAGTCACGTAGAAACCGCTGGGAGGTTCCACGCCAGACAGCCACTCTATTTCCACGTAAACCTTTCCGCCTACGTATTCAGCGGCTGTTACGACTCCACGCGCCAGCGTTAGCGAATTGTCTTCCCCTGGAAAGGTTTCTCGCTCAAAAACGAACTTGCTGGGAAGTTGTCCAGCCATCGAATACAGCGCAGCATCGGAATATGTGTGCTCGTTGGTGCTATTGGCCTCAGCTATCAGCAATCTGGTTTTCATATCCCCTCGTACACCTCCATTGCCCGCCGCGCGATCACTTCAGCGCGGTAGGTCTCCCACACATAAGCCTGCGCTTCCGCATCGCTCAGCCCTACCAACTTGCGCACCAGCGCTTCGTAGGACGGCCCGCAGACGTATGCCGGCATCACGCCCTGATAGATGGCCGCTACCAGCTTGTTTTCGGACTTCGCTTGATCGGCGCCACGATGCGATAATGCGCATCGCCTCCACTTGCGAAGCTCAGCGGGGAAGCTCTCCAGCGACCACGGGATAAGCTCCAGCCCCGGCATATTCGCACGCTCCGGGGTTAGATCGCTGATCGCTCCGATGCGGTAGCCCTGCTTCTGGTAGAACTGCATGGTGTCGCGAATGCTGGCGAAATTCGGGTAGTTGCCAAACCACACGATGCCGTCGTAGGGCACCTGCACTGGTGGCTTCGGCGGGCCATCCTCGTAGTCGATGGGGTCGGGTATCACATGCACCGGGCCGTGGAACCATTCGCGGATGCCTTGCGCGCGCATTTCGGTGTCGGTGGTTACGGCATCAGCAAACTTCACGATATATCGGCGCGTTTCGTGGTCAATGATATCGTCGGCATCATAGAAGTGCTTCGCCCCAAGCACGTGAGCCATTTGAAACGCTTTGCGGTCTACGGTTTTTTGCATGACCACCACATCTGCCGATTCACATTCCGGCGATTCTGGCTGGCATACAGCGGTTTCCGCCAGCCCAAGCCGCGCTATCGCTTCGGCTATCGCATAGCAGCGCAGTCGCGTGCTGGCCGCGTTGCGGGTGTAGCGGGGAACGAAGGCTATGCGCATTTTTCGAGGAACTCCTTCGCATAGGCCACTCGGTTAGTCCGGCCATCCCACACCACTAGCCAGCAAGTTTTATCCCGGCTTTCGTTAACGATCTTGCCTTTCCAGTGCTGCGCCCGCAACCTCCACGCACCGCGATAGACGGTAAGCCCTTCCTGCGATAGCCTCACGCAGTCACCTTTCCCCATCTATGAAATCCCCCATTTCGCCTTGAACAGCGCGTAGTTCCGCGCGAAGCTCTTAGGCTGCTTCGGATCTCCGCGGAAGCTGCTGACCAGCTTGCCGTGATCTACAAAGCAGCCATCGTGCACCGCCACCTTCAGTCCGGCGCGGTTAATCTGCTCGCAGTAGTCGCGATCTTCGACGCCATAGTCCAAGCAGTAGCGCTCATCAAGCAGCCCACCAGAGAAGACCTGCTTCACCTTGACGTCGTATCCAATTTGTTCGCCGTTGTCATCGATTACGGCTCGCGGATCTTCGGCCACAACTCCAACGAATTGCGCCAGTCTCTCTCGCGTCCTCGCTGGGAGCATGACACACACAAATGCGATGTGCGGCACGATGCGCAATCCTGCCTTCGGCCCGCGGTCCCGCTGCTGTAGCGGCTGGCCTGTAAGGTTGGTGGTGGCTCCGATAATGCCCACTTCCGGGTGCTCTTCCGCTGCCTTCTGCATAAGGCTGAAGCCGCCCGGAGACTCCAATAGCGCATCGTCGTTGCAGAGGCAAACGTCGGAGTCTCCAGCCGCGCGTATGCCGATATTCGCGTTCCTAGAAAATATAAAGGGCTTTTCGCCGGCAACAAAGTGCACCGTCTGGGGAATGAAGCGGAAGCGGTCAAGCTCTACCTGATCCGGCCACACGATGCCATCGTCCACCACGATTATCCGCGCATCCGGCTCATGCTTGCGCACTGCGGCGATGCACGGCACCAGGTTGCTGGCGGTCTTGCTTGGGATTACGACACAGAGGGGTTTCATCGCGGATTCCTCCATGCAGTTCCCTTGAGAAGCCGCGCTGCCATCGCTTGCGTTACTCCGAAGATCCTACCAAGGTCTTTGCCCGTGATGGCCATTTCGCGATGCAGTCGTCGCATCTCTTCCACCGCCTCTGCGTCAAGCTTCGACCTTCCGTGCTCTTCACCCTTGGGCGGGTTGCCTCGACCTTTTGCGTCCCTGTCCGCGGCATTGGCCGCGTTGTCACCAAAGAACAAATGATCGGGGTTGAAGCACGGCGGGTTATCGCAACGATGAAGGACATGAGTCTCAGAATCGCTGAGAGATAATCCCTTCCACAGAAACGCGGCCAACCGATGAACGTGGTGCGCACGACCAGCAAATCGTTGGAATCCGTAGTTGAACTTGTGCGCTTTGCGATTGCCCGTGAACTCCCAACATCCGCGTTCTGTAATGCGCCGACTGGAAAGCAGTAGCGCTTCAAGATCCTCACGCGTTCTCTTTTTCGACATGGCTACTTCACGGCCTCTAGAAGCACATCGAGCTTAAATACCGGAACCGGCATACAACACTGCGGGTTAATCGGCTGGTCCTGATAGTGCGTTCGCTTGATGTGAATTGGTTTGAATCTCGCGGTTGGCCCTACATCGAATCCGAGTTTCGCGGATTCGATAGCGCGGAAGTGGTTGTGGAACCGCGCCCGCTCTAAGCAGTCGCTACCGTCAGGCCGAACGCAGAAGTAACGGAACGTGTTCGTCGTGTATCCGACCAAGTGCGTACAATCTTGGGTCTGCCCGCCGCCCTCTGCCGCATCCGGTACGGTGATGTGCACCTGTCCGCCAGGTTTGAGCACGCGCCAGATTTCATTGAGCACGGCAATGCGTGTGTTGAGATGCTCGAGAACATCCCAACATTTCATGTGCTCTACGCTGCTGGTTTCCCACGGCCACGGCAGCTTGTTGAGATCCCAGATGAAATCGGCGGGCTCGCAGATATCCACGCTGAGGAATCCGGGCTCCGTCCGCCCGCATGATCCGAGGTTGAGTTTCACGGCATAATCCTCAAAATGTCAGTCTGATCATTCCCAAATCCTCTCGGTCCCATCCATCCTCCCCACGCATGATCACGAATGCGCTTTTCCGTGTCCTTGCGGCATTTTCCATCGGCTATCATTTTGACTATCACAAAGTCTTCTTCTGCGATTCGCGTATAACCTTCCGCTGCTCGGCGCAGGTTGAATCTATTTGTCGCATCCACGATGCGCGTAATTTCAAGTTCAGCATGTGAACGCTGAGTGTATATTCCCAAAGGTGGGGTATCGGAATTGAACCACAAGGCTCCGTCGTCTTCGTGCGTTTCGATCTTGCCATATATCACTAGCCACAGATTCACAACTTCATCCTTTCCGCACAATGTGCGTCCCACTGTTCCGCTCGTCTCCACACGGAGCCTTTGCCTAGTTCGTAGTTGCCGCTCTGCCTGTCGCCGTGGATGCCGCAGATGATGCGCGGCTCTATCTCGGTGGGCCAGTCGGCGCGCTGTAGCCCGCTAACCCCCAGCGTCTTGCATCCCTGCGTGAAACGAGCATCTTCCCCATGCGAGATATCGGCGAATGGCCGTCGCTCCCACGTGCGGCGCCAATAGCACATGCTAGCGCCTAGGCAATGCGTGGGCACAGGATCGCGATAGAGCCACGCGCCACAGAATGCACCGGGCCGCGTGTCCCAGAAAAGCGCTTCGCGATACCCCACGCAATCCGCGCCGCTCGCCTGCAATAGCGCTACCTGCTCCGAGATGCGCTGCGGGTGGCTGTGGTCGTCAGAATCCCAATGACAGATGATTTCCGGGTGAGGTGTCGGTCCGTCAAGTCCCCACTGAATCACCTCGTTGCGCATCATGCCGATGCTTTTCTTCGGCCCGGTCCACCACCACACGCGGTCAAACGGCTTCTGCTCTATTGGAACGCGGGTCGCGCCGTTATCCCAGATGACAAGCACGGCGTTGGAGTACGTCTGCGCTCGGAAGCTTTCGACAGCGCGGCGAACCATCTTCTCGCGCCCGTTAACGAGCATGATGGCGCAGACTAGCGGCGCTTCGCTTGGCATCGTGGACATTTCGCAGCCCCGCCTTTCTTGCGCGGCAACCACTGATGGCCGCAGCTTTTGCACTTGCACATGTTACGGTATACGGTAGCGAGTGCCGCCGCTGATGTCAAGCATCAAATAGCGGAGATCTGATAGCTGCCGCGCGGATTGAGAACGGTGCGTTGCTGGCGAGCGGCAATCTTCGCATAGGCCATAATCAGGGATTCCGCACGGTCGGGAGAGTTCCCGCCGCGCGCCTTCATTTCCTTCTTGCTCTCAATCTCGATACGCCCCGCCCGCTCGCGGTATCGGATGTCTGAAAGCTGCGCTTGCGTAGTTTCATCGGCCAATCCGTGCACATGTCCGCCTTGCATGTATTCGCGCAGCCCGAAATAAGCTTCGGCCTTAGCGTCCCAGTAAAGCACCGGGTTGAACGGCGCAGCGTTTGCAATGAAGCATCGGCAGTCGTATCCCTGGTCCGCGAGCCACTTCATGAAGTAGTAGCCAATGCCGACGGTGTCGCCAACGAGTACCATCGGATGCCGCGGGAAGCGGATCTTGATCGACTCCAGCCATTGCAGGCACTTCACCCGCGGATCGGAATCGCCCCATGCATCAGTCCCGATTATGTATTCGCCAAGACGGGCGGTGCCTGATGTTTCATCATTGCCAGGGCCGGCTACATCTATGCCAACTTGGATGTAGTGCCCGATCTCTCGGTACGGTTTCAATGCCTCATCTTCGAATGGCAACGCGGCCCGCTCGATGTCCGCCAATGCGAATACCGAATCATCGGATTGCGTGGGGAATTCGCCCATGACACGCGATAGAAACCGCGGGTTGGTAGGTCCCCACTTGAAGTACATTTCCTTCACCCAACGGCGGCGTGTGAGCCATGGGTAAGGAGCATAATCCAACTGCTCATCATTGAGTTGCAGGAGTGACTCAATAGTAAGTCCGAGTAAGTTAGGAGTATCGAATGCAGAGATGGTTATGCAGGTAGTTACATTGCGCAATCGCGTGAAGTCTTCGTATGGGGCGCCCGATGGAACGGTCGGGTTGCAGAGCTTGACCAGGCGAACATCACCTGCAGCGCGGATTCCTTCGATTGCATCCCACAGGTCGGGCGAGATTCCGATTGCCTCATCCGCGATGATGAGCACCCGCTTGCCGTGGAATCCCTGAGCATTTACGCCCTTCGAACTGCTGAACCCGATGGCCTTGCATTTCTCGCTGAGTTCCCATCCGGTCGTAGTGCGTTCGGGAACCCGCATCGGCAGTGCTTGGATCGCGGATTCGATCTCTGACCAGATGTTCTTGACTTGGCGTAGGGTGGGGGCAATGGTGAGGACTATGCTCTCGTCGTGGGCTATAAGCTCATAGGGAACCATGCCAGCAACGGTGTACGTCTTGCCGCTTCCGTGACACCCCTTGACGCTTACGCTACGGTTGTTCGCTATGGCGCGGGCTAACTCCTGCTGCTTAGACCAAAGCTGCCGGCCCAGCATCTTCCGATGGAATCGAACAGGCCCGGTCATTCGTCTGGGCCATCGTCTCCGGTCATGAAGGCACGTACCGCGTCGATGGTAAACAGGTCCTTACCGCCAGGGCCGCTGTGCTCAATCGCCTTGAGCTTGGGATAGGCATACTGCGCGATATCGGCGTAAGCCTTATGCCTAAGCTCCGGGGTATTGCTTTTGTCCATGGCAATCTGGGCCATGCCTTCGATGGGGTCGCAGCCGAGTTCCTCGAGCCGCTCGCGCACGGTGGCGCTGAGCTTGTTCGGCGTGCCTTTCTTGCGGCCTGATCCTTCGGGTTTCGGAGTGCCTTTGGTGAAAGCCATTCTGCTACCGCGCTGCTATCTTAGCGCCGATTGTGTCAATTTTGCCACACTTCCGCGTTGTAGGCGTTTTTAGCCATCGCCGAGGGTCGGGAGGTAGTCAGGTGGCACCCCCCCCCTCGAAAATTGATTCTAGCCCGTCCTGGGAGCCAGCAACCGGCATTCTACGTTCCGTGCTCAACCGCACTTCCAGTCTCCCGTTCGTAGGTCCATCCGGTTTCCAGCGTGAATCCGTGGCCGCAGAGCGGGTGATTCGCCCAATCGGCTTCGGTATGCACGCGGCGTTCTGCGCAAGCTGGGCAGTTAGTCATCGTGCGGGCTCCTGCTTGAGCCATCGCCGGCCCTGCACCTTGCCGCGGTTCTGTTCGCGCATTTCCCGCTCGAGTTCCGCCATGCGTTCACGTTTGGAGCGATGCTTTCGAGTTGTCACACCGCGATAGTAGCCCATTACGCGGCACCTCTGCGAGTGGGTTCCGGCTCTGGTTGCCATGCGACGTCAACCCAGTCTTGCTGCAATTCGCGTTCGTTTTGCCATCCGCCGGCAGTGCGGATTTGTGCGATCAGTTCGGGGTAGTTCTGGTGATCGCGTTCCGCGGCGGCTTCCCAGTACTGCCGGTCGCCAAGCTCGCTGCCGTCGCCTTCGGTGTAGTAGAGCATATCGCGGATGGCGCGAATGTGAACAGCCCGGAGTCGTTCGGGGTGAGTGGCGCTGGCGGCGAGTCCCAGAAACGCATCGGACCATTCGAGATCCGGGGGTCCATAGAGCGCTTCCCACTTGGCGTTGCGGTTGCCTTCGGCCTTTTGCCGGCGTTCGTCGCGGAGAGCAAGCCCCATGTTGCGGATTTCCCGCGGGGTCGGGCAAAAGCGGCTGGCATCCGCGCAGGTTTGCACGATTTCCTGCATGGGAATGCGGAAGTCATCGCTGGCGCGTTTGAGTGCTTGCGCCAGCAATAGCACGGCTGCGCGATTGGTGGGGAAGTTCTCACAGGCCGCGAAGGTTTGTACGAGATCCTCGGGGGAATGTAACGGCTGTTCAGATTTCACGAAGCCTCCTGGTGTTGCTTTTTGCGGGCGGCTACTTTGGCCAGGTCTTGCCCCATTTGGCAGGAACAGAACCCGCTGTCTGTCTGCCCGATCCCGTTGCAAATAGCACAGCGCCCGTGCCCGTTTTTGGGCTGTTCGATTTTGGGGTCGAGCACGGGAGCCACTTCGATGCTGCCGACCTTGGCAGCTTCGCTGAGAAAGAATCCCTCGCCTGGTGGTTCCCTCAGCCGCTTGATTCGTTCGGCCATGTCGGCGGTGTATTCGGCTATCGTACCGCCGCGGAGTTCTACAACCTCGCAGATTTTGCGAAACAGCCCGATTTCCGGCTTGTGTCCCATGGCGCCGGCCATAAGCGCTACCAGTTCGTCTTTCGGGGTGGCGTACTTGGGTTTTGTTTTGTCGTCAGTCGTCGTCAGATTTTTGGAATTTGGTTCTTGTTTTTGATTTTCTAATCTTGACGACGATTGACCGGAGAGAAAAGGCACTGGCTCTGGCTCTGGCTCTGGCAAGGCAGGTGCAACTACAGGTTTCAAAGTGTGTTTCACTACGGATTCAATTTGAGTACACACTTTACCCGCATCTTCATGATTCGGCTTAATCGGCATTTTGCCTTGACGGCTCAGCCGTTGGAGGGTTGAGCGGTCTGCATGCTCACACCAGTCGTGTACGACAAGTCTCGTAGACTTGTCAAAGTCCACCCACCCGGTGGTGGTAAGGGATTGCATGAGCTTTTGGACGGGTCCGGTCCAGTCTAAAGCGGCAGCAATGCGCTTGTCTGAATAGCGCCCGATGTCACCCTGAGGGGCATATTGAGCAGTGAAGTGAAATAGCATTTCAAGGAGTCCAACGGCATCACGGCGGCGAATGCCAAGAGCTTCCGCAAGCGCGTGTGTTTTTGGGTGGTCTATCGTTCCGCGTTTCGTTTAAGTACCCTCCCTTAAGGGTGTGCGGAGGCCGGATAAGGGTCCGGCCTTGTGGTCCGCATCTACAGCCGGATCACGGGGTCATGACTCCCTTCGTGATTGCGCCCGACTATAGTACTGTAAGCCTCTTCGGCTGTGAAGTCTACAACAATTAGGCGGGGTAAATCGTGTACCTACAAACAAAAAACTGGGGTGCTTTATCTGGCAAATTACCTAGTACGTTTATCGCGGGTAGAAGCACCTGGCGATGTGCGCAGAAAGCTCGAAGGGTATCTCGGCAATAGCGGCAGATGCGGCCTTGCGGGATAGCGACTTACTGCTGTGTGCCGCGGCGCCGTGATCGAACCACAGCGGCCCGCTCAAGCCAGCCTGCTTCACCGCATCCGATTCCCGCTGGTTGGTCAGGTGGCGGGTATGTGAGTAGCCATCCCGCTTGTCGACGTGGCCCACGGTCTTAACGGCCATCTGCGCAATTGCGGTATTGTTGAACGCCTTCGCCACATATCCCGGCTTGTCCGATCCGCTCCAATTCAGTCCCGGCACTTTGGCAACTCGAGAAAGGGTGATAGGCATCAGCGCCGGCACATCCCCCCATAGGTAGAAGCTGCCGAAATGCCACTTCGCCCGCCCGACCCACGGCTGTGCGCCTTTCACGTTCTCCACCACCATCGGAATGTACTCGCCCTTCGCCCGTGAAGCCTCCAGTTGAATCCGAAAACAGGCGTTGAATAGCGCGTTCAGATCGTCCACCCGCGCCTGGTTCTCGCGATGCCACGCGATCAGTGCCTTCGCCCGCTTCCAGGGCATCGCCATGTACGAGTAGCGCTGACACGGTGGGCTGGCGACGATGCAGGCGGCGTCCCGAAACTGCGAGCCGTGGACGGTCATAATGTCCTGCAACACCAACTCGCCAGGGTAGCCGCCGTTCCCGTAATCATGGCGCTCAATGTCGAAGCCCACGGCTCGGTAGCCTTCAGCGAGGAAGCCTTTCGACCACCCGCCGAGTCCGCAGAATAGATCGATCACCAGCGGCCTCATGCTTTCCTCTTCGCTCGCAGAATAGCTCTGCATTGCTCGAGCAGCCGGCCAATGCGGGCAAGCCTGCGATGCTCGGCGCCGCGCTGTTCCAGGCGCTTCGTAAGCCCCGCGGAGGCAGCGCGGAGTAGCTTGCGCTCAGTCGCCATATCGCTGCTGCCCATAGAGCCTCATGCGTTCGGCGCGTAGCTCGGCGTAGCTCCTGCGCTTGCGGCCCACAGATTTAGGCGCAGTGTTCCCCCATACCGGATCAGGCCCTCGGCGAGTTTGCCAATCAGCAGGAATCTCATGTCGCAGATGAGACCCCCATCCCTGCTCGATGAGGGCGTCACAATCGGCATCCCAAGCGGACATACCTATTCATTCACCTCGCTGATGTGGATCACGGCTCCTGGGATATGCAGCGCGTCTGTGCCTTCGCCGGGGTAGCACTTCGTGGCCACCAAGCGAACGATACGCGCGTCGTCCTCCCACACGCCAGCATCAGTTAGCGCGTCTTCAGTCGAGCGTACCAGCTTGGACAGGTCGGGCTTGCGGTCAGGCCATGTGCGGCGCCGCTTCGGTGCTGAGGCGGGCTTCGGTAGCGTGAAAATCATGTGCACATTCAACGCCCCGCGCACTGCGTTACATGCCGGTATTTCCGCGCAGTAATGCACGCCGTTATCGGATAGCGCCTCAATAGCCGCAGCCTTCACGTCCTGCCGCCAAACCCCTACCTTGGCGGAAGACTCCACCATAATTCCCTTACCGGCCTTGCTCCGCCCCAAAAATCTCTTCGACCCTTGGGGTCCGGGGAGGCCATAAACAGTAATCGTCATTTTCTAAAAACCTCTTCTAGCGGCTTGCCTTGCAGGTATCTGTACCTGATCGTGTAGCGACTAATGCCGGTCTCTTTCTGCCACTCAGAAAGCGTCAAACTACGTCCTCGGTGTGAAATTCGAAAGTTGTTGCGCTTGTTATTTTGCTGGTCTTCTCTCGTTGCCCACCGTAGATTACCCGGCTCGTAGTTGCCTTCGTTATCCTTCCGGTCTAATGAATGCCAACGTGACGGACGTTCGCCAATTTCTGATCGCACATACGAAATGAATTCCTGCGGGCTGCTCTTCCATGGGCCGAACAAGACTACCCCTCTTGCTCCGTAATATTGAAACGCGCTGCATGAAGGCACACAGCACCGTCGCCGTATGCCTTTCCATGCAATGTATATAGGGTCCCCAGCGCTTGCGTAACCATGCTGCCGTTTGAATTTTCCTTCTGAATCCTGCGGACAGTTAGCCATGGTTTTATAGACGTTAAAGTGGGTGCCTATGTTACGCCGTCCCCCGCAGCCGCTTCCTTGCCCTTGCGCCGCTTCTGGTGCGATCCTCCCATGCTAGTGACAGAAGCCAGCGAAGGGTCGCAGTCAACAACGCCCAAGTCCTGCTGCGCCTCTTGCGCTTCCTGCTCGACGGCTTCGGCTGCGGCGTGTAAGTCCATCACCATCTGGCGGTCAGCGTCAGTCATCGCCTTGACTGCGACTTCCTCGCCAGTGTCGAGACGCACGATGGTTTTCTTGCCGGGTTCCGGCGTGTCGAGTTCGACGCGGCATTCGATGTTCCGGTACTCGTGGCCAGTGTTGATGAGCGTAGAAAGCCTTGATATCACGGTGTTTGCGGCTTCGATCTCGCTTTTCAACTGGCTGTCAACTTCCTTCTTTTGCTGCTCGATGGACTGACGGCGAGCGTTAGCACGCGCTAAATCGCGGGCGGCGTCTGCGACTTCCGCATCCGTCAAATCACACTTCAGATACTCTACGTACTTACTTGGCACTCAGTTCTCCTTATCGGACTTACTAACATTACGAAAGCATGGGCAACTGCGGAGGCAGATGGCGCATAGGTAGCTGCCATTGAACGGCCAGAGGATGCGGCGATGCGCAAGGCGACACCAGATGCGGCCTATCATCGGCCCACAATCCAGTAGACGAAGATCACCATAAACGCGCCGATGATGAGCAGGGGAATAGACGGGCGATCCATTAGCGGCCCTCCGCTTTCGCGATGGCGGGCTGCAGTTTGGCGCGAAGCGGAGCATGTACCGCCGCGCGAAGATGCGCCAGCCCGTCGTTGCCATTTTCGAGCTTGTCAAGAAAGGCCAATACTGCGCGGCAAGCCTCCAGCAGTTCCGGCGCTGCGGCAATTAAGCGGGCATTGGCTTCGGCCTCACTTCTGTTGGGCATATTGGCAGTGCAGACGACTGCCCCAGTCGATCCAAGGGCAAATGGCGGGTACGGCATCTGAATTGAAAATCCCCATTCCTGCTTGCCCAATGGCTCAAGCACACCAGAAGAGACCATCGATTCAGCCCTATCTATTAGTTTCCACGGCCCTGGTGTGTGTGCCATCAGAACCCCCACCGAAGCACCACGATGCACATCAGTAGCACGGCGATGACACACAGGCAGCAGTCGCGCTGGAAACAGGCATGATCTACCGCCGCACGCAAGCCACGGCATGCCGCCTTTAGCTCGGCGAATAGCGCCTGATAGCGCTCTGTGGATTCGTTCTCGTATATCAGCATTAGAATGTTCCCTCCACCAGCCCTTGCACCTTTTCTTTCGTGCACCCGTTTCGCGGATCATCCAGAAACCTCTCCACATCTTTGGAGCTTGCGGGGTATCGCCGGGATGAATCGGAAGCCCATCTCATCCACTTCGACCGAAGGATGGCTTCCACCTCCGCATCGGAATAGCCACGCTTCTTCAGCATCGCTGCGCACGCCACCCAGGAGCGATAATAACCGCGGCTGTAGGCATCGGCGGTCTTATCCGCTAGTTGCTTCGCCGTCATGCTATTTCACCTCCCGCCAATCGAATCCGTTAGCAGGATCGTCCCAAACCTCGTAGACCTTCTTACCCATGCGGCAGCGAGTCCCGATGCTGAGCGGCACCGGATCGGACAGCACGTCCACCAACGGGCACGCTACTTCGAGGTCGGCTACCGTCAGCTTCATTTCCTTACCGCAGCCGATGGCCTTGTCGCGCTCCGCTTCGGTAAACTCGTTGCTCTTCTTCTTCCCCCACTTGGCAAGGATGGCGTAGTAAGCGGGCTCCTGCTTGATTGCCTGAAACCGCTTCTTCACACCGCCGAAACTCTGCAAGATCTCGAAGTGCGTGAACTGGCGTTGTCCTGCCTTGGTTTCCGGCACCGGATTGCTGGTGATGTCTTCGTGAAGATCCACCCCCTGCTTCAGCGGAGGTTCATCTGCCGGAGGTTCGCGGCGGCGCTGCCCATCGTTATCCTCGTTGGTGAGCGCGATATCGAAGATCATCAGTTTCAAATAGCGGCGAAGGTAGCTGACGGTGGAGCCCATGCCCTGAACCCCGGTCTTCGTTGCCTTGCCCTGCGGACCCATGATGTCGGGGGGCGCCTCAAGCTCATAGGGTTCGGTGTGCCCTTCGGCGTGGTGCGCGTTGCACCGCAGACGGACATTTTCCGCGTGTCGCACTGCCGGAACTTCGGAGAACGAAAGACAGAACCCGTGCCGCGTGTAGATGGGCCGGATTGCCGCGTCGATGGTTTCCAGCCGCGCGTAGCGGCTGTGGTTGCTCTCGTTCTTCGCGTCTCGGCGTACCGGGTCCATCTCCTCTTGCGCGTTCTTCATGGCGCGATTGAACGCCACCCGCGCCTGGTTCTTTTCAAAACGCTCTTGGAGGTCGAGTATTTTCTCGAGTTTGCCGACGTCCGCCTGCGGGTTGCTGGCGATGTCGCGCACAATCTCCATGATCGTTATCGGCTCACGAGGTATAACGGCTAGTTCACCCATTACAATTCGTCCTCCCTTCCAGTTGGCACCACTTCGGTGTATTTGGCCATCTCGTTTTCGTCAAACTGTTCATCGCACTGCGGGCAGTAGTAGCGCTCTTCGCCGCCCGCATAGCCCACGCTCGGATCTCCGGGGTCCACGGACACCCGAAGAGGCTGATAACCGCACAAAGGGCACATCACAGCTTCGCTCCTAATTCCACGGCCCAGAAGTACGCTGGCAGTTCCGCCATGAGGCGATCCGTCAGCGCTTCCAAACAGTCGTGACACCACCATCCGTCATCGGCATTTTCGCCGCACGCATCGCAGCATGGGCCTTCGCACGCAATGCACGCGCCCGTACTGCGCTTCCGCAGGCTCGCTTCGCACTTCTGGCAGTGGGCCATCGACTCCGGGCCGGCATCGCTTGCTCTGTTCGGTATGCTCATGTGCTTATCTTGCCTCCTGGGTGCTACGCATTCTATGAGTGCTTTGGTGGTACATCGAAGGTTAACTATCTTTCCTGCGAACGCATAGCACCGACGCCGAAAAGTAGAACGTGCCTGGTGCCCGGTCCTCTTCTGATCTATAGAACATCACCCCCTTGACTTCCATGTCAGGGAAAGCCGTTTTGGCATATTCCGATACCGCTCGGCGCAAATCATCTTGATCTAGGTTGTAAGTGATGCTAGCCATAATTACCGTACCTCCCGAAAATCAAATGGCACATCCGCTGCCCGCTGCTTCGCCGCTGCGGCATCTTCGAAATACTGAAGCTCCCGCACGATGCAATCTACCGTCTCCTGCGAGTGCGGCGGCAGCAGCTTGCGGCCAGACTCGCAGGAGATGCTCTTCGCCAGAGCGGACCAATCGGCAGCGGACATCAGTGCTACCTGCGAAGAGTGGATGCCGTGCGCTGAGAGATCCCCTCATAATTTCCCCAAAGCGTAACCATGTGTGAATAAATTTTGAGCTAGTAGGGTTGCAGCCACGAGTAAGTCTTCCCTTGTTATTGTGTAGCCAGAATGCCGCAAAACTTCCATGCCTAAGCGAACTGTTGAGAGTACGTTTCGATTTCTGACTGTGTTAGCCTGGAAGTGCTTGTCCCAACCTTGTTTCTGAGCATGAACGCCCGCAAGCCAACATGTTAGTTGAAGCATCAGGGCGATTAGCAGCATGATATCAAAACGCTCTGAGCTGCTCGTTCGGCTATGGCGTAGGCCTAGTCCGTAGGCAGGACTTTTCAAGTCTCGGAAGGTTTCTTCAATCTGCATTCGCTTCGAATAGATATTAACAAGTTGTTTGGGTGTTCGAATTTCAACAGGTAAGTTAGTTGCTAGAAGGGAAAG
>JADMIO011356709.1_pt1 | contig 30725 bp, 22 predicted proteins | sample 8958161 | NCBI WGS metagenome assembly JADMIO01 (sample SAMN16585339, study PRJNA669376) | soil metagenome | isolation source: Crop rotation soil | place: USA: Cullars Rotation, Alabama | collected 2011 | reverse complement strand
TCGGCGAGCGCGAGCACGGTGCCGCGGTCGTCGACGATCTTGTGGATGAAGTAGGGCTGGATCAGGTAGCCGCCGTTGGCGAACACCGAGTAGGCGCGCGCCATCTGCCAGGCGGTGACCGAGCCCGCGCCGAGCGCCATGGTCAGGTAGGGCGGGTGGCGCTCGGCGTCGAAGCCGAAGCGCGTGACGTACTCGCGCGCGTATTTCGCGCCGATCGCATCCAGGATGCGGATCGACACCATGTTCTTCGACTTGGCGAGCGCGGTGCGCAGGCGCATCGGGCCCTCGAACTTGCCGTCGTAGTTCTTCGGCTCCCAGCGCTGGCTGCCGGTCTCCTCGGCCTCGAGCACCACCGGCTCGTCGGGAATCACCGTCGCCGGCGTAAACCCCTTCTCGAGCGCGGCCGAGTAGATGAACGGCTTGAAGGAAGACCCCGGCTGGCGCCAGGCCTGCGTGACGTGGTTGAACTTGGTGCGCGAGAAGTCGAAGCCGCCGACCAGCGAGCGGATCGCGCCGTCCTGCGGATCGAGCGAGATGAACCCGGACTCGACCTCGGGCAGCTGGGTGAGGTGCCAGCTCTTGCCCTCGCGCTGCACGCGCACGATCGAGCCTCGGCGGATGCGCCGTTGCGAGCCCGCCTTCGGGTCGAGCGAGCGCGCCGCGAAGCGCAGCCCTTCGCCCGCGATGACGACCTTCTCGCCGGTGCGCAGGGCGGCCTCGACCTGCTTCGCGTCGACCGAGAGCACGACCGCGGCGAGCAAGTCGTCGCTGTCCGGATGGCTGTCGAGCGCGTCGTCGAACTCGTCCTCGCCCGCCGCCGCGCGCAATTCCACGTAGCCCTCGGGCCCGCGGTAGCCCTGCCGCCGGTCGTACTCGAGCACGCCTTTGCGCAGGGCGTCGTAGGCGGCTTCCTGGTCGGCCTTGCGCAGCGTCGTGTAGACGCGGAAGCCGCGGGTGTAGACGTCCTCGGGGTAGTGCTCGGCCAGGGCCTGCCGCACCATCTCTGCAAGGTATTCGGCGTGAAGCGAGTACTCATTTACCTCGCGGCGCGCTCGCAGCGGGGCCTTGAACGCCTGGTCATATTGCGCTGCGGAAACGTAGCCAAGCTCGCTCATGCGGCGCAGCACGTAGTGCTGGCGCTGCTTGGCGCGCTGCGGGTTGGCGATCGGGTTGTACATCGAAGGCGCCTTGGGCAAGCCCGCGAGCATCGCAATCTCGCCGAGGGTGAGCTGGTTGAGCGCCTTGCCGAAGTAGATCTGCGAAGCCGCGCCGAAGCCGTACGCGCGCTGGCCGAGATAGATCTGGTTGACGTAGAGCTCGAGGATCTGCTCCTTGTTCAGGCTGTGCTCGATCTTGAAGGCGAGCAGCGCCTCGTAGAGCTTGCGCGTGAGCGTCTTCTCGGACGACAGGAAGAAGTTGCGCGCCACCTGCATGGTGATCGTGCTCGCGCCCTGGCGGCGGCCGCCCGACACGAGGTTCGCGTAGGCCGCGCGCAGCACGCCGAGGTAGTCGATGCCCGGATGCTGGTAGAAGCGCTCATCCTCGGCGGCGATGATCGCCTGCTTGAGCTGCTCGGGCACGTCGGCAATCGACACCACGGCGCGGCGCTCCTCGCCGAATTCGCCGATCAGGATGCCGTCGGCGGTGTAGATGCGAAGCGGAACCTTGGGCTGGTAGGCGGTCAGCGCCCCGAGCTCAGGCAGGTTCGGCAGCGCCAGCACCACCACCAAGCCGAGCAGCAGCAGCGCGGCGGCCGCCAGGCCGGCGGCCAGGGCGAGCGGAAAGGCGAGAAAGCGGAGCCACATCGAGGAGTTAGACCCGGATCCAGCCTGCTATTGCGTGCGCTGCATGGGACGTCGCATGATAACGCTTCCCCCCTCGTGGATAATTAACTAGACACCCGCAGGGGTTGTTGCTAGCATCTCAGGCCAATTCTACGTATCGCGCCTAAGATGCGATAGGCAAAGGGAAATCAGGGGGAAAAACGGAATGGCATTCGACCTGTTCAAGCCCAAGGCGCCGCCGCTGTTCGGGCTGGACATCAGCTCGTCCTCGGTCAAGATGCTCGAGATCGTCGAGGCCGGCAAGGGCGCGTACCGAGTCGAGCGCTACGCGATCGAGCCGCTCGCGAAGGACGCGATCGTCGACGGCAACATCAACAACCTCGAGGCAGTGACCGACGCGGTGCGCCGCGCGCACAAGCGCCTCGGCACGCGCACCAAGCACGTCGCGATGGCGGTGCCCACCGGCGCCGTGATCACCAAGAAGATCGTGGTGCCCGCCGCGCTGCGCGAGGAAGAGCTCGAGGTGCAGGTCGAGAGCGAGGCGAACCAGTACATCCCGTTCGCGCTCGAGGAAGTGAACCTCGACTTCCAGAGCATTGGTCCGTCGCCGACCAATCCGGAGGAGCAGGAAGTGATGATCGCGGCGACGCGCAAGGAGAAGGTCGAGGACCGCGTCGCGGTCGCCGACTCCGCCGGCCTCAAGGCCCTCGTCATGGACGTCGAGGCGTTCGCCCAGCAGACCGCGCTGTCGCTCGTGGTGCAGGCGCTGCCCAGCGCGGGCAAGGACCAGAACATCGCCGTGGTGGACGTCGGCGCGAACGTGATGCAGGTCACCGTGCTGCGCAACGACCAGTCGATCTACACGCGCGAGCAGGCGTTCGGCGGCAACCAGCTCACCCAGGAGATCGTGACGCGCTACGGCATGAGCCCGGAGGAGGCCGAGAACGCGAAGCGCTCGGGCGGCCTGCCCGACGACTTCGAGGCCGAGGTGCTGCGCCCGTTCATGGAGAACCTGTCGGGCGAGATCCAGCGTGCGCTGCAGTTCTTCTTCACCTCGACGCAGTACCACAGCGTGGAGCACATCCTGCTCGCCGGCGGCTCCGCGGTCATCCCGGGGCTCGACGAGGTGGTGAACACGCGCGCCCAGGTCGCCTGCAGCGTCGCCAACCCGTTCACGCAGATGCAGACCTCGCCGCGCGTGCAGCTCAAGCGCCTGATGGTCGACGCGCCGTCGCTCATCGTGGCCTGCGGCCTGGCGATGCGGAGGTTCGACCCGTCATGAGCACCGTCCGCGTCAACCTGCTGCCCCATCGCGAGGAGCGGCGCAAGCGCTCGCGCAATCACTTCTATGCGGTGGCCGGGGCGACCGCCGTCATCGGCCTGCTGGTCGTGGGCGCCATGCACACCTACTACGCCGACAAGATCGACACCCAGGACGGCCGCAACAAGTTCCTCAAGGGCGAGATCGCCAAGCTGGACAAGGAAATCGCCGAGATCAACAAGCTCAAGGACGAGATCCAGGCGCTGCTCGCGCGCAAGCAGGTGATCGAGACCCTGCAGGCCGACCGCGCGCAGACCGTCAACCTGCTCGACCAGCTGGTGAAGCAGATGCCCGAGGGCGTGTACCTCAAGTCGATCGCGCAGAAGGGGCTCAGGGTCAACCTGCTCGGCTACGCGCAGTCGAACGCGCGCGTCTCCACGCTGATGCGCAACATCGAGTCGTCGCCCTGGCTCACCAGCCCGGAGCTCGTCGAGGTCAAGGCCTCGACCGTCGACAAGCGGCGCGTGTCGGAATTCAACATGAACCTGTTCATCAAGCGCGCCGCCGCCGACAAGGGCGCGCCGGCCAAGCCGGGCGCTCCCGCGGCGCCGGCGAAGAAATAGGGGGCGCGAGATGGCCGTCAACTTCAACGCGCTGGTCGAGGAGATCAAGCGCACCAACTGGAAGGACGCCGGCACCTGGCACGCCGCGCCCAAGCTGCTGGTGCTGATCGCGATCCTGGTGGCGATCCCGGTGGCCGGGTTCTTCCTGCACAACAACGACCAGCGCGAAGAGCTGGCCAAGGCGCAGAACCAGGAGACCAAGCTCAAGGACGAATACCTCGGCAAGAAGAAGCAGGCGATCAACCTCGACCTGCACCGCCAGCAGCTGCGCGAGATCGACACGCAGTTCGGCGCCCTGCTCAAGCAGCTGCCGAACAAGTCGCAGATGGACGCGCTGCTCGTCGACATCAACCAGGCGGGCCTCGGCCGCGGGCTGCAGTTCGAGCTGTTCCGCCCGGCGCCCACCGAGATCACGCGCGAGTTCTATGCCGAGCGCCCGATCACGGTGCGCGTGATCGGCAACTACCATGACATGGGCGCGTTCGCGAGCGACGTCGGCCAGCTGCCGCGCATCGTCACGCTCAACGACGTCAGCATCGCGGCGCAGAAGGACGTGCTGGTGATGGACGCCACCGCGCGCACCTTCCGCTATCTCGACGACGACGAAGTTGCCGCGCAGCGCAAAGGCGCGAGGAAAGGCGCCAAGGGAGCCAAGAAATGAGCCGCGCGCGCCTCCTGCTCGCCGCCGCCGCAGCGCTGGCGCTCGCGGGCTGCGGCCAGGACGAGCACGGCGACCTGAAGCAGGAGCTGGCGCAGCTCACCAAGGACTTCCGCGGCCAGGTGCCGCCGCTGCCCCAGGTCCGGCCCTACGAGCCGGTGCCCTACACGAGCGAGGGCCAGGTGGACCCGTTCCGCCAGGAGCGCATCGAGGTGGCGCAGGGCGCGAGGGGTACCTCGGCGACCGCCGCCAAGCTGCTCGAGCACGAAAAGCGCGTGAAGGAGCCGCTCGAGGCGTTCCCCCTCGAGGCGATCACGATGCTGGGCACGATCACGCAGGACAAGGAGACCTTCGCGCTCGTCAAGGCGGGGCCTAACCTGTACCGGGTAAGGAAGGGCAACTACATGGGCCTGAACTTCGGCGTGATCACCGCGATCGACGAGGCCCAGATCAGTCTGAAGGAGCTGGTGCAGGACAGCGGGGGGGAGTGGGTCGAGCGCTCGAGCTCGCTGCAATTGGTGGAGGCGAAAAGATGAAAACCAAAAAGCTTCTCTACACGGTCGCCTTGTGGCTCGCGGGTGCCGGGCTGGCGCTGGCGCAAAACAGCCTGGAAGGCTTCGACGTCAGCGAGCAGGCGGGCAAGGTAGTGGTGCGCATCACCACCAAGGAGCCGCTCGGCGCCGTGCCGCCCAACTTCGCGGTGAGCAATCCGGCGCGCATCGCGCTCGACCTGCCCAACACCGTCAACGCGCTCGGCCGCGCCTCGCAGGACATCGGCCAGGGCGAGCTGCGCAGCATGAACGTGGTGCAGGGCAGCGATCGCACGCGCCTGGTGCTCAACCTGCGCCGCCAGGTGCCCTACGAGACCAGCATCGACGGGCGCAGCATCGTGCTCACGCTGTCGGCCGCCGCCGTCGTGCAGCCCACCCCGGGCGGCCAGGTCGCGCAGTTCGCCGAAGGCAAGGCCGACACCAAGCACGCGGTGCGCGACGTCGATTTCCGCCGCGGTCGCGGCGGCGAGGGGCGCGTGGTGGTCGACCTCTCGGACACCAGCACCGGCATCGACATCCGCACGCAGGGCGCGAACCTGGTGGTCGACTTCCTCAAGACCGCGCTGCCCGACAACCTGCGCCGGCGCCTCGACGTGGTCGACTTCGGCACCCCGGTCAATACGGTGAGCACCTTCCAGCAGGGCGAGAACGTGCGCATGGTGATCGAGCCGAAGGGGCAGTGGGAGCACACCGCCTACCAGTCCGACACGCAGTTCGTGATCGAGGTGAAGCCGATCGTTCCCGACACGCGCGGCGCGCGTCGCGGGGTCTACACCGGCGAGAAGCTCTCGCTCAACTTCCAGAACGTCGAAGTGCGCGCGGTGCTCAACGTGATCGCCGACTTCACCGACCTCAACATCATCACCAGCGACACCGTGGCGGGCAACATCACGCTGCGCCTGAAGGATGTGCCGTGGGACCAGGCCCTCGAGATCATCCTGCAGACGCGCGGCCTCGACAGCCGGCGCAGCGGCAACGTGATCTGGATCGCGCCGCGCGACGAGCTCGCAACGCGCGAGAAGCTCGCGCTCGAGGCGGCGCAGCAGATCTCCGACCTGGAGCAGACCCGCACCGAGTCGTTCCAGATGAACTACCAGAAGGCGCAGGACGTGCAGAAGCTGCTGTCGGACCCGAACCAGCGCATCCTCTCCAAGCGCGGCAGCGCGGTGGTCGACGCGCGCACCAATACGCTGTTCGTGCAGGACACGCCGGGGCGGCTCGAGGACGTGCGCCGCCTGCTCGCCAAGATCGACGTCGCGGTGCGCCAGGTGATGATTGAGGCGCGCATCGTGGAGGCCACCGAGACCTTCACGCGCAACCTCGGCGTGCGCTTCGGCTACGCCGAGAAGAACGCCGGCCGCGGCGTGCAGGGCGCGCGCCTCAACGTGGGCGCCGAGCTCGGCAATACCGCCACGGCCGCGGGCCTGATCGGCGGCACGCCGGTGCTCACGGGCGGCGGCCTGCAGTCGAACTTCCCCGCCGGGCCGCTCAACGGCTTCGGCGCCGGCCAGTTCTCGTTCGTGCTGTTCAACAGCTCGATGAGCCGCGTGCTGAGCCTGGAAGTCTCGGCGCTGGAGGCCGACGGCAAAGGGAAGATCATCGCCAGCCCGCGCGTGCTGACCGCCGACCAGGTCGAGGCGACCATCGAGCAGGGCACCGAGCTGCCCTACAACGTCGCGAGCTCCTCGGGCGCCACCGCGGTGCAGTTCCGCAAGGCGGTGCTCGCGCTCAAGGTCAAGCCGCAGATCACGCCCGACGGCAACGTGATCATGACCCTCGACGTCAACAAGGACCAGCCGACCGCGGTCGCCTCCGGCGCGCCGATCTCCACCAAGCACGTCAAGACCGAGGTGCTGGTCGAGAACGGCGGCACCGTCGTGATCGGCGGCATCTACGAGCAGAACGACCAGAACCAGGTCACCAAGATCCCGTTCCTGGGCGACCTGCCGCTGGTCGGATGGCTGTTCAAGAACACGGTGGTGCAGGCCAACAAGAGCGAGCTCTTGATCTTCATCACCCCGCGCATCGTGAACGAGCGCCTCACTATTCGCTGAATCGCCACTCTCCTCTGCCGCCCGCGCGGGCGGCGCCGCGGCCGGGACCTCCCGGCCGTTTTTGTTCCTACAATGCCGTGATGCAGGGCGCGAAGAACCTGTTCCTCGTCGGCATGATGGGCGCCGGCAAGACCACCGTCGGGCGCATGCTCGCGCGGCGCCTCAAGCTGCGCTTCGTCGACTCCGACCAGGAGATCGAGGGGCGCTGCGGCGTGCGCGTGCCCCTGATCTTCGACATCGAGGGCGAGGCGGGCTTCCGCGCGCGAGAAACCCAGGTGCTGGCCGAGCTCACCGCGCTCGAGGGCATCGTGCTCGCCACGGGCGGCGGCGCGGTGCTCGCCGCCGAGAACCGCCGCCACCTGGCGGCGCGCGGCGTGGTCGTCTATCTGCGCGCGCGCCCCGACGACCTCTACGAGCGCGTGCGCCACGACCGCAACCGTCCGCTGCTCGCCACGGCAGACCCGCTCGCCCGGCTGAAGAGCCTCTACGCCGAGCGCGATCCGCTGTACCGCGAGATCGCCGACCTGGTCGTCGACACCCGGCGCCAGACGGTGCAGGCGCTCGCCCGCGTGCTGGTCGAGGAGCTCAGGGAGCGATGGAAAGCCTCCGCGTAGAGCTCGGCAGCCGCGCCTACCCGATCCACATCGGCGCGGGGCTGCTCGCGCGCAGCGAGCTCTATGCGCCCTGCCTCGGCGGCGGCGCCGTGGCGGTGGTGACGAACGACGTGGTTGCGCCGCTCTACCTCGCGAAGCTCAAGCCGGCGCTGGGCGCTGCGCGGCTCGCCGAGATCGTGGTTCCCGACGGCGAGCGCGCGAAGGACTGGGCGAGCCTCGAGCGCGTCGTCGACCAGATGGTGGCGGCGCGCCTCGGGCGCGATTCGCTGGTGGTCGCGCTGGGCGGCGGCGTGATCGGCGACCTGGCCGGGTTCGCCGCGGCGATCTACCAGCGCGGCATCGCATTTCTGCAGGTCCCGACCACGCTGCTCGCGCAGGTGGATTCGTCGGTCGGCGGCAAGACCGCGATCGACCACCGGCAGGGCAAGAACCTGATCGGCGCCTTCCACCAGCCGTGCGCGGTGATCGCCGACGTCGCAGTGCTCGACACCCTGCCCGATCGCGAGCTGCGCGCGGGGCTCGCGGAAGTGATCAAGTACGGCTTCGCCCTCGACGCCGCGTTCGTCGACTGGCTCGAGGGAAACGTGGAAAAGATCCTCAAAAGGGATCGCGCGGCATTGACCTCGGCGGTCAAGCGCTGCTGCGAGCTCAAGGCGCGCGTGGTCGCCGCCGACGAGCGCGAAGCCGGCGAGCGCGCGCTGCTCAACTTCGGCCACACCTTCGGCCACGCCATCGAGGCGGCGACCGGATACGGCGCCTGGCTGCACGGCGAGGCGATCGCCGCCGGCATGGTGATGGCGGCCGAGCTGTCCGCGCTAATGGGTGACTTGAAAAAAACTGAAGTGGCCCGCGTGCGCGAGCTGCTCGAGCGCGCCGGGCTGCCGGTGGCGGGTCCCGCGCTTGCTCCGGAGCGGCTCATGGAGCTCATGGCGCTCGACAAGAAAGCGGCCAAAGGCAAAACGCGCTTCGTGCTGCTCGACTCGGTCGGGCGCGCGCGGCTGCGCGCGGACGTCGAGCCGGCGACGGTGCGCCAAGCCATTGTCGCTGCACCGCAACAACGGTAACATCGCTCGTCTGTCATGAGCGCGGCGCCGCAAGGCCTTTATGACCCCTCGCACGAGCACGACGCCTGCGGCGTCGGCTTCGTCGCGCACATCAAGGGCAAGAAGTCGCACAGCATCGTCGAGCAGGGCCTCAACGTCCTGAAGAACCTGAGCCACCGCGGCGCGGTGGGCTGGGACCCGAAGCTCTCCGACGGCGCGGGCTGCCTGATCCAGATCCCCGACCGTTTCTACCGCGAGGAGATGGCGAGGCAGGGCGTGAAGCTGCCGCCGGCGGGCCAGTACGGCGTCGGCATGGTGTTCCTGCCGCGCGATCCGGCCTCGCGCATCGCCTGCGAGTACGAGATCGAGCGCGCGATCAAGGACGAGGGCCAGGCGCTGCTCGGCTGGCGCGACGTGCCGGTCGACAACTCGGACCTCGCGCAGCCCGCGATCCAGCTCGAGCCGGTGATCCGCCAGGTGTTCATCGGCCGTGGCCGCGGCGTCACGGTCACCGACGCGCTCGAGCGCAAGCTCTACGTGATCCGCAAGAGCTCGGGCCACGCGATCCAGGCGCTGCGCCTCAAGCACGGCAAGCAGTTCTACGTGCCGTCGATGTCGGCGCGCACCGTCTGCTACAAGGGCATGCTGCTCGCCTACCAGGTGGGCGAGTACTACCTCGACCTGAAGGATCCGCGCGTCGAGTCGGCGCTCGCGCTGGTGCACCAGCGCTTCTCGACCAACACCTTTCCCTCGTGGGACCTCGCGCACCCGTTCCGCCTGATCTGCCACAACGGCGAGATCAACACGCTGCGCGGCAACGTCAACTGGATCCGCGCGCGCCAGGGCGCGATCTCGAGCCCGATCCTGGGCAAGGACCTCGACAAGCTCTGGCCGCTCATCTACGACGGCCAGTCCGACTCGGCGTCGTTCGACAACGCGCTGGAACTCCTGGTGATGGGCGGCTACTCGGTCGCGCACGCGATGATGATGATGATCCCCGAGGCGTGGGAGCAGCACACGCTGATGGATCCGCAGCGCCGCGCGTTCTACGAGTACCACGCGGCGATGATGGAGCCGTGGGACGGCCCGGCGTCGATCGCCTTCACCGACGGGCGCCAGATCGGCGCTACGCTCGACCGCAACGGCCTGCGCCCCTCGCGCTACATCGTCACCGACGACGACCTGGTGATCATGGGCTCGGAGTGCGGCTGCCTGCCGATCCCGGAAGAGAAGATCATCAAGAAGTGGCGCCTGCAGCCGGGCAAGATGTTCCTCGTCGACCTGGAGAAGGGCCGCATCGTCGACGACAAGGAGCTCAAGGACACGCTCGCGGGCGCGCGGCCTTACGCCGACTGGATCGAGCGCATCCGCGTCAAGCTGGACGAGGTGGAGTCCGAGAAGACGCGCCCGCTCAAGTCGGACGTGCCGCTGCTCGAGCGCCAGCAGGCGTTCGGCTACTCGCAGGAGGACCTCAAGTTCCAGCTCGCGCCGATGGCGGCGGCGGGCGAGGAGCCGGTCGGCTCGATGGGCAACGACGCCTCGCTCGCGGTGCTCTCGAGGCGCAACAAGACCCTCTACCACTACTTCAAGCAGCTCTTCGCGCAGGTCACGAACCCGGCGATCGACCCGATCCGCGAGGAGCTGGTCACTTCGCTCGTGTCGTTCATCGGCCCGAAGCCCAACCTGCTGGGCATCGACGAGCTCAACCCGCCGCTGCGCCTCGAGGTTTCGCAGCCGGTGCTCGACTTCTTCGAGATGGAGAAGCTGCGCCACATCGAGCGCTACACGAGCGGCAAGTTCAAGTCCTGCGAGCTCGACATCACCTATCCCACGGCCTGGGGCGCGGAGGCGGTCGAGGCGCGGCTCGCCTCGCTCGCGGCGCAGGCCGAGGACGCGGTGCGCTCGGGCTACTCGATCATCGTGATCTCCGACCGCCTGGTCGACCGTGAGCGCGTCGCGATCCCCGCGCTGCTCGCGCTCTCGGCGATCCATCAGCACCTGGTCGCGCGCGGCCTGCGCACCTCGACCGGCCTGGTGGTGGAGACCGGCAGCGCGCGCGAGGTGCACCACTTCGCGCTGCTCGGCGGCTACGGCGCCGAGGCGGTCCACCCCTACCTCGCGCTCGAGACCGTCCTCGCGTTCGCCGAGGACAAGGGCAAGGCGGTCAAGCACTACGTCAAGGCGGTCGGCAAGGGCCTGAAGAAGGTGATGTCCAAGATGGGCATCTCGACCTACATGTCCTACACCGGCGCGCAGCAGTTCGAGGCGGTCGGGCTCGCGCGATCGCTGGTCGACAAGTACTTCGCCGGCACCGCCTCGACGATCGAGGGCATCGACGTGTTCCAGGTCGCCGACGAGGCGATCCGCATCCACCGCGCCGCGTTCGGCGAGAAGGACCCGGTGCTCGCGACGATGCTCGACGCCGGCGGCGAGTACGCCTGGCGCGTGCGCGGCGAGGACCACACGTGGACCCCCGATGCGATCGCCAAGCTGCAGCACGCATCGCGCGCGAACTCGTTCGCCACCTACAAGGAATACGCCGCGCTGATCAACGACCAGGCCCGGCGCCATCTCACCCTGCGCGGCCTGTTCGAGTTCCGTTTTGGCTCTCCAATCCCGCTGGAAGAGGTGGAGCCCGCGGCGGAAATCGTGAAGCGCTTCTCCACCGGCGCGATGTCGCTCGGCTCGATCTCGACCGAGGCGCACACGGTCCTCGCGGTGGCGATGAACCGGATCGGCGGGCGCTCCAACACCGGCGAGGGCGGCGAGGACCGCAAGCGCTACGCGCCGATCGCGGCCGGCGAATCCCTGCAGAGCAGGCTGGGGAAAGACCGGGTCGAGGTCGACGTCCCGCTCAAGGCGGGCGACTCGCTCAACTCCAAGATCAAGCAGGTCGCCTCGGGCCGCTTCGGCGTGACCGCGGAATACCTCGCCAACGCGCAGATGCTGCAGATCAAGATCGCGCAAGGCGCCAAGCCCGGGGAGGGCGGCCAGCTGCCCGGGCGCAAGGTGTCGGAATACATCGCCGAGCTGCGCTACTCGACCCCGGGTGTCGAGCTGATCTCGCCGCCGCCGCACCACGACATCTACTCGATCGAGGACATCGCGCAGCTGATCCACGACCTGAAGAACGCCAATCCGGAAGCCTGGGTGAGCGTGAAGCTCGTCTCGGAGGTCGGCGTCGGCACCATCGCCGCGGGCGTGTCCAAGGCCAAGTCGGACCACGTCACGATCGCCGGTCACGACGGCGGCACCGGCGCGAGCCCCTGGTCGTCGATCATGCATGCCGGCACGCCGTGGGAGCTGGGCCTGGCCGAGACCCAGCAGACCCTGGTCTTGAACCGGCTGAGAGGAAGAATTTCCGTCCAGGTCGACGGCCAGATGAAGACCGGGCGGGACGTGGTGATCGGCGCGATCCTCGGCGCCGACGAGTTCGGCTTCGCCACCGCGCCGCTCGTGGTCGAGGGCTGCATCATGATGCGCAAGTGCCATCTCAACACCTGCCCGGTAGGGGTGGCGACGCAGGATCCCGAGCTGCGCAAGAAGTTCGAAGGCAAGCCCGAGCACGTGGTGAACTACCTCTTCTTCGTCGCCGAGGAGGCGCGGGCGCTCATGGCGCAGCTCGGCGTGCGCAAGTTCAACGACCTGATCGGGCGCAGCGATCTGCTCGACACGCGCAAGGGCATCGAGCACTGGAAGGCCAAGGGCCTCGACTTCTCGAGGATCTTCCACGTGCCGCAGATGCCGGCCGAGGTCGCGCGCTACCATCAAGAAAAGCAGAACCACGGGCTCGAGCGAGCGCTCGACAACCGCCTGATCGAGCTCGCGCAGCCCGCGCTCGAGCGCGGCGAGAAGGTCACCATCGAGACGCCGATCCGCAACATCAACCGCACCGTCGGCACGATGCTTTCCTGGCGCATCGCGAAGCGCTACGGCCATGAGGGCCTGCCCGACGAGACCATCCACGTGCGGCTCGCCGGCTCGGCGGGGCAGAGCTTCGGCGCGTTCCTCGCACACGGCGTCTGGCTCGACCTGATCGGCGACACCAACGACTACTGCGGCAAGGGGCTGTCGGGCGGAAGAATCTCGGTGCAGCCCTCGCCGAAGTTCCGCGGCGAGCCGACCGAGAACATCATCACCGGCAACGTGGTGCTCTACGGCGCGATCGGCGGCGAGGCGTATTTCCGCGGCGTGGCCGGCGAGCGCTTCGCGGTGCGCAACTCGGGCGCGCAGGCGGTGATCGAGGGCGTGGGCGATCACGGCTGCGAGTACATGACCGGCGGCACGGTCGTGGTCATCGGGACGACCGGCCGCAACTTCGCGGCCGGCATGTCGGGCGGCCTGGCCTACGTGCTCGACGAGGACGGCACGTTCGCGAAGCGCTGCAATCCCTCGATGGTGGCCCTCGAGCCCCTGCTCGCCGAGCGCGAGCAGGAAGCGAAGCTCGAGCGCAGCCTCTGGCACAAGGGCGTCGCCGACGAGCTGCACGTGAAGCAGCTGCTCGAGCGCCACGCCCGGTTCACCGGCAGCGCGCGCGCGACGCAGATCCTCGCGCGCTGGCCGGAGTTCCGCGCCAAGTTCGTCAAGGTGTTCCCGAACGAGTACCGTCGCGCGCTCGGCGAGCTGGCGGCGAAGAGCCGCCGCGTCGCGGCCTAGGTCGCGCAATGGGCAAAGTCACCGGGTTCCTGGAATACGAGCGCCTCGAGGAGCCGCACGAGAGCGCCGAAGCGCGCAAGAAGCACTACCGCGAGTTCTACCTGCGCCTCTCCGATCAGGACGCCGCTCTGCAGGGCGCACGCTGCATGGACTGCGGCATCCCCTTCTGCATGTCGGGCTGCCCGGTCAACAACATCATCCCCGACTGGAACGACCTGGTTTACCGCGGCGACTGGAAGCAGGCGATCGACACGCTGCACTCGACCAACAACTTCCCCGAGTTCACCGGCCGCATCTGCCCGGCGCCGTGCGAGGAAGCGTGCGTGCTGCGCATCAACGAGGACCCGGTGGGCATCAAGTCGATCGAGCACGCGATCATCGACAAGGCGTGGGAGCAGGGCTGGGTGCGCCCGCAGGTGGCGGCGCAGCGCACCGGCAAGAAGGTCGCGGTGGTCGGCTCGGGCCCGGCGGGCCTCGCCTGCGCGCAGCAGCTCGCGCGCGCGGGGCACGACGTGACCGTGTTCGAGAAGAACGACCGCATCGGCGGGCTGCTGCGCTACGGCATCCCCGACTTCAAGCTCGAGAAAAGCGCGATCGACCGGCGCCTGGAGCAGATGGCCGCCGAGGGGGTGAAGTTCCGCGTCGGGGTCTGCGTGGGCAGCACGCGGCCCGGGCCCGGCATCGCCAACGACGCGCGCGATACCCTTTCACCGAGAAAGCTGCTGGCGGAGTTCGATGCGATCGTGCTCGCCGGCGGCGCCGAAGTCCCGCGCGACCTGCCGATCCCCGGCCGCAGCCTCGACGGCGTGCATTTCGCGATGGAGTTCCTGCCGCTGCAGAACAAGCGCGTGGCCGGCGACGCCGGCGTGCGCGAGCTGAACGCGGCCGGCAAGCACGTCGTCGTCATCGGCGGCGGCGACACCGGCTCCGACTGCATCGGCACCTCGAACCGGCAGCACGCGGCCTCGGTCACCAATTTCGAGCTCTTCCCCATGCCGCCGGACGTCGAGCGCAACCCGGTGTGGCCCTATTGGCCCACGCGGCTGCGCACCTCGTCCTCGCACGAGGAAGGCGTGGCGCGCGACTGGTCGGTGGCGACCAAGGAATTCATCGGCAGCGGGAAGGTGCGCGCCTTGAAGGCCGTGAGGCTGCAATGGAAGGACGGCAAGCCGCAGGAAATTCCGGGCTCGGAATTCGAGATGCCCGCCGACCTCGTGCTGCTCGCGATGGGCTTCGTCTCGCCGCTGCCGTCGCTGCTCGAGGAGCTCGGCGTGCAGAAGGACGCGCGAGGCAATGCGCGCGCCGACACCGACGGCGCGAAAGCCTACGCGAGCTCGGTGCCCAAGGTATTTGCCGCGGGCGACCTGCGCCGCGGCCAGTCGCTCGTCGTCTGGGCGATTCGCGAGGGCCGGCAATGCGCGCGCTCCGTGGACGAATTCCTCATGGGCTCCTCAGAGCTCCCGCGCTGAGCGCGAGCACCGCGAACGAGGCGAGCCAGTGCTCGCCGGCATAGTCCCCGCTCACGTGACGCAGCCCGGCCTGCAGGTTCGCCTGTGCGGCCGCGGCGTCGCCGAGTCGCTCGAAGCACCAGGCGCGTGACAGGCACAGGCCATCCAGGTGGCTGTGCTTGGGGTCGGCGTGGTCATGGCCCGAGGGCGGCTCGGCGAGCGCGCCCCAGCCGTGCGGAGCGAAGCGTGCCAGCCAGGCATCGAACTGCGGCAGGTCCAGCAGCCGCGACATGAGCAAAGCCTCCACCAGCGCCGGCGACAGGAAGTCGTCGAGCGAGGGCTCGTAGGCGAGCGGCGCGTCGCGGTCGTCGAGGTACCAGCGCCGCCCCGCCTTGCGGATCACGAACTCGAGCGCGTCGTCGCGCGCGGCGCGCGCATAGTCGAGCGCGAGCAGGCAGGCGAACGCGGTGTTGCCGTGGCTGCCGGCGCGCACCGGGTAGGGCGCGCCGTCGAGGAACTGCATCATCCTGCCCGACAGGGTTTCGGCCAGCGGGGCGAGCGCGCGCGCCCAGCGCGCCTTCAGCGCCAGCGCCTCGGCCTGCAGCTCGAGCAGCCAGGCCCAGCCGTACGGGCGCTCGAAAGTCGGGTTCGCCTTGATGTAGGCCAGCTCGGCGGCGAGCGCCTGCGGGGTGAGCCGCGCATCGAGCGCCGCGGCGATGTCGAGCGCGATGCGCGCGGCGGGGTAGAGGCGCAGCACGCGCAGCAGCGCCCAGTGCATGTGCACCGCGGAATGCCAGTCGTAGCTGCCGAAGAACGCCGGATGCAGCACGCGCGGGCGCAGCTCGTCGGCGCCCGAGCGCAGCAGGTGATCGATGCGCCGCGGATGCTCGCGCTCGATGTTGGCGAGCGCGACGCGCGCGAAATTTTCGGCCAGCTCCGGAGTCAGCACCGCAGCCGATATTAGCTAAAATGCCCCGATGCCCCTCGATGTGATCGTGCTTGCCGCCGGCCAGGGCAAGCGCATGCGATCCCGCCTGCCCAAGGTGCTGCACCCGCTCGCCGGCCGCCCGCTGCTCGCGCACGTGCTCGACAACGCGCGCGCCCTCGCGCCGCGCCGGATCATGGTGGTGCACGGCCACGGCGCCGAGGCGGTGCGCGCCGCATTCCCCGACTCGGGCATCGAATGGGTGCTGCAGGAGAAGCAGCTCGGCACCGGGCATGCCGTGCAGCAGGCCTTGCCGCGCGTCAGCGGCGACCCGGAAGTCCTCGTGCTGAACGGCGATGTGCCTCTCGCGCGCGCCGAAACGCTGCGCAAGCTCACTGCCGCAGCCGGCAAGGGCCTGGCGATCCTCACCTCCGATCTCTCGGACCCCACCGGCTACGGCCGCGTGGTGCGCGATGCGCGCGGACGCGTGCGGCGCATCGTCGAGGAGAAAGACGCGAGCGCGAAGGAGCGCCGCATCCGCGAGTGGTATTGCGGCTTCCTGGCCGCGAAAGCCAAGCCGCTGGCCGGCTGGCTCGCGAAGATGACCAACAAGAATGCGCAGAAGGAGTACTACCTCACCGACGCGATCGCGATCGCGGCGGCCTCCGGGGCCGCGGTGTCGGCGATCCGGGCTTCCGATCCGGCCGAGGTCGAGGGCGTCAATTCCCGGCGCGAGCTGGCGGCGCTCGAGCGCATGCTGCAGGCGCGCGAGGCGCAGCGCCTGCTCGACGCGGGCGTGAGCCTCGCCGACCCGGCGCGCATCGATGTCCGCGGCACGCTGGAGTGCGGCGACGACGTCGCGATCGACGTCAACTGCGTGTTCGAGGGTCGCGTGAAGCTCGCCGACGGCGTGCGCATCGGCCCGAACTGCGTGCTGCGCGACGTGAGCGTCGGCGCGGGCAGCGAGGTGCGCGCCTTCTCGCACCTCGAGAGCTCCGAGATCGGCGAGAGCTGCGTGCTCGGGCCCTACGCGCGGCTGCGGCCGGGCGCGAGCCTCGCCGACCAGGTGCACGTGGGCAACTTCGTCGAGGTCAAGGCGAGCCGCCTGGGCACCGGCGCGAAGGCAAACCACCTCTCCTATATCGGCGACGCCGAGGTCGGCGCGCGGGTCAACGTCGGCGCGGGCACGATCACGTGCAACTACGACGGCGTCGCCAAGCACCGCACCATCATCGAGGACGACTGCTTCATCGGCTCCGACGCGACGCTGGTCGCGCCGGTGCGCATCGGGCGCGGCTCCTACATCGGCGCGGGCTCGACCGTCACCAAGGACACGCCGGCGGGCCAGCTCACCGTGGCGCGCGCGCGCCAGGTGTCGATCCCGTCCTGGAAGCCGAAGAAGAAGGCCTGACCCATGTGCGGCATCGTCGGCGCCGCGGCCCGCCGCGACATCGTGCCGGTCCTGATCGAGGGGCTGCGGCGGCTCGAATACCGCGGCTACGACTCGTGTGGCGTGGCGCTGGTCAACGGCGCGGGCATCGAGCGCATCCGCAGCGTCGAGCGCGTCGCGGACCTGGCGAGGCGGGTCAGAACGGTGAACGGCGAAACCGGCATCGCGCACACCCGCTGGGCGACGCACGGCGCGCCGGTGACCAAGAACGCGCACCCGATGACCTCGCGCGACGAGATCGCCGTGGTGCACAACGGCATCATCGAGAACTTCGAGGCGCTGCGCGCCGAGCTGAAGGCGAGCGGCTACGTCTTCGAGAGCCAGACCGACACCGAGGTCATCGCGCACCTCATCCACAGCCACTACCAGGGCGACCTGTGCGCCGCCGTGCGCCGTGCCGTGAAGCGCCTGAGCGGCGCCTACGCGATCGCCGTGGTGGCGAGGAGCCAGCCGCACCGCGTGGTGGGCGCGCGCGCCGGCAGCCCGCTCGTCGTCGGTATCGGCAAAGGCGAGAATTTCCTCGCCTCGGATGCGCTCGCGCTCGCCGGTACCACCGAGCGAATCGCCTACCTTGAGGAAGGCGACGTGGCCGAGATCGATCTTGACGGTTACCGCATCTTCGACGCGGCCGACCGGCAGGCGCGGCGCGAGCCGCGCACCGTGAAGGCGGGCGGCGGCCCGGTCGACCTCGGCCCCTACCAGCACTTCATGCAGAAGGAGATCTTCGAGCAGCCCGCCGCGGTGGCCGACACCCTCGAGGGGCTCGAGGCGCTCACACCGGAGCTGTTCGGGCCGGGCGCGAAAAGCGTGCTCGGCGGCGCGAAGAGCGTGCTGTTGCTCGGCTGCGGGACGAGCTACTACTCCGGCCTCACGGCGAAATACTGGCTCGAGGGGATCGCCGGCCTGCCCACCCAGGTCGAGATCGCGAGCGAATACCGCTATCGCAAGAGCATTCCCGAGCGCAATACGCTGGTCGTGGTCGTGTCGCAGTCCGGCGAGACCGCCGATACGCTCGCCGCGCTGCGCCATGCCAGGAGCCAGGGCCAGAAGCGCACGCTCGCGATCTGCAACGTGGCGAGCAGCGCCATGGTGCGCGAGACGCGGCTCAAGTTCCTCACGCGCGCCGGCGTCGAGATCGGCGTCGCCTCCACCAAGGCATTCACCACGCAGCTCGTCGCGCTGTTCCTTCTCTCGCTCACGCTCGCCAAGCTCAGGCGGCGCCTGTCGGGGAAGGAGGAGAAGCAGCATCTGCAGCGCCTGCGTCACCTGCCCAAGGCCCTGGGCGCAGCGCTCGCCTTGGAGCCCCAGCTCATCGCCTGGGCGGCGTTGTTCGCGAAGAAGGAGCACGCGCTGTTCCTCGGCCGCGGGCTGCATTATCCGATCGCGCTCGAGGGGGCGCTGAAGCTCAAGGAGATCTCCTACATCCACGCCGAGGCCTACCCGGCCGGCGAGCTGAAGCACGGGCCGCTCGCGCTGGTGACGAGCGAAATGCCGGTGGTGACCGTCGCGCCCAATGACGCGCTGCTCGAGAAGCTCAAGTCCAACATGCAGGAGGTCCGGGCCCGCGGGGGCGAGCTTTACGTGCTGGCCGACGCCGATACCCACATTGCCCCGTCACCCGGGATCAACGTGGTGCGCCTGCCCGAGCACTATGGGCCGCTGTCACCCATTCTTCACGTGGTTCCGCTACAGTTGCTCGCCTATCACACCGCGCTCGCCCGCGGCACCGACGTCGACAAGCCGAGGAACTTGGCGAAATCGGTCACGGTGGAATAACCTTAGGCTCCAGAGGAGGGTTCAATGAAATTCAAGAGACTGGCCGCGGCCTTCGCGGCTCTAGCACTGTTCGCGCCGGCGGCGCAGGCGCAGACCGAGATCCAGTGGTGGCATTCCATGGGCGGCGCGCTGGGCGAGGAGCTCAACAAGCTTGCCGGCAAGTTCAACGACAGCCAGAAGGAATACAAGGTCGTCACCACCTTCAAGGGCTCGTATCCCGAGTCGATGACCGCGGCGATCGCGGCGTTCCGGGCCGGCAACGCGCCGCATCTCCTGCAGGTGTTCGAGGTCGGCACCGCCACCATGATGGCCGCCAAGGGCGCCATCGTGCCGGTGGCCAAGGTGATGGGCGACGCCAAGGAGCCCTTCGAGCCGAAGGCTTACCTGCCCACGGTGACCGGCTATTACTCCGACACGAAGGGCAACCTGCTGTCGTTCCCCTTCAACAGCTCGACGGTGATGTTCTACATCAACCACGACGCCTTCAAGAAAGCCGGCCTTGACCCGAACAAGGCGCCCAAGACCTGGAAGGAGGTGCTCGGCGCCGCGGAGAAGCTGAAGGCTTCCGGGCAGCAGTGCGTGTACACCACCAGCTGGCCTTCGTGGATGCACATCGAGAACTTCAGCGCCTGGCACAACGTGCCGATCGGCACCAAGCAGAACGGCATGGGCGGGCTCGACACCCAGTTCACGATCAATTCGCCGCTGCACGTGCGCCACGTGACGCTGCTCTCCGATATGGCGAAGAAGGGGCTGTTCACCTACGCCGGGCGCACCAACCAGGGCGACGCCAAGTTCTCGAGCGGCGAATGCGCGATGTTCACCGGCAGCGCCGGCGCGCAGGCCGGCATCAAGAAGGCGGCCAAGTTCGATTGGTCGATGCACTTCATTCCCTATTACGACGACGTCAAGGGCGCGCCGCAGAACTCGATCATCGGCGGAGCCTCGCTGTGGGTGATGGGAGGCAAGAAGGCGCCCGAGTACAAGGGCGTGGCGAAGTTCCTCGCCTTCCTGTCCAGGCCGGAGATCCAGATGGAATGGCATACCGTCACGGGCTACGTGCCGATCACGCAGGCGTCCTATGAGCTGACGCGCAAGTCCGGCTTCTACGACAAGAACCCCGGCGCCGACCTGCCGGTGAGGCAGCTGACCCTGCACAACCCGACCGCCAACTCGAAGGGCCTGCGCTTCGGCAACTTCGTGCAGGGCCGCACGGTGATCGAGGAGGAGCTTGAGGCCGCGTTCGCCGGCAAGAAGGAGCCCAAGGTGGCGCTCGACGACGCGGTGAAGCGCGGCAACGACATCCTGCGCCAGTTCGAAGCCGCCAATAAGTAAGTAAGCGCCCGTGGAGAAGCGGGTCGTCTTCCGGTCTGCGTGGCTGCCCTATGCGCTGGTGGCCCCGCAGATCGCGATCACGATCGTGTTCTTCTTCTGGCCGGCGACGCAGGCGGTCTGGTATTCCTTCCAGCTGCAGGACGCCTTCGGCCTGAGAAGCCAGTTCGTCGGGCTGCAGAACTTCGCGCAGCTCTTCAACGACGGCAACTACCTCGCCTCGTTCAAGGTCACCGCGGTCTTCAGCCTGCTGGTGGCGTTTTTCGGCATCGCCGTCTCGCTGCTGCTCGCGGCGATGGCCGATCGCGTGATCCGCGGCGCGCTCGCCTACAAGACGCTGCTGATCTGGCCCTACGCGGTGGCGCCGGCGGTGGCGGGCGTGCTCTGGGCGTTCCTGTTCGCGCCCTCGATCGGCATCGTCACCTACGTGCTGCGCGGCTTCGGCGTCGACTGGAACTGGATCATCAACGACAACCAGGCGCTCGCGCTGGTGGTGATCGCCTCGGTGTGGAAGCAGATCTCCTACAACTTCCTCTTCTTCCTCGCCGGCCTGCAGTCGATCCCGCGCTCGCTGCTCGAGGCGGCGGCGATCGACGGCGCGGGCCCGACGCGGCGCTTCTGGACCATCGTCTTCCCGCTGCTCTCGCCCACCACGTTCTTCCTGCTGGTGGTGAACTGCGTCTATGCCTTCTTCGACACCTTCGGCGTGATCGACGCCACCACGCAGGGCGGCCCGGCGACCGCGACGCAGATCCTCGTCTACAAGGTCTACCACGACGGGGTCAAGGCGGCCGACCTCGGCGGCTCCTCCGCCCAGTCGGTGATCCTGATGTTCATCGTGATCGCGCTCACCGTGGTGCAGTTCCGCTTCATCGAGCGCAAGGTGCAGTACTGATGGTCGACCGATGGTAGAGAATCGTCCCGGGCTGACGATCTTCGCGCACGTGGTGCTGATCATCGGCGTGATCATCGTCGCCTTCCCGCTGTACATCACGTTCGTCGCCTCGACCCACACCCTGGAGCGCATCCTGCAGGTGCCGATGCCGCTGGTGCCCGGCGACCAGCTGATCGAGAACTACAAGCAGGTGCTCGCCGCCGGCTCGACCAAGGGGTCGAAGGCCGCGGCGGCGACCATGCTCGTCAACAGCACCGTCATGGCGCTCGCGATCCCGCTCGGCAAGATCGCGATCTCGGTGATCTCGGCCTTCGCGATCGTCTACTTCCGCTTCCCGCTGCGCATGTTCTTCTTCTGGGCGATCTTCGTCACGCTGATGCTGCCGGTGGAGGTGCGCATCATCCCGACCTTCAAGGTGATCGCGGACCTGGGCATGCTCAACAGCTATGCGGGGCTGACCATCCCGCTCATCGCCTCGGCCACCGCCACGTTCCTGTTCCGCCAGTTCTTCATGACCGTGCCCGACGAGCTCGCCGAGGCGGCGCGCGTCGACGGCGCGGGCCCGATGCGCTTCTTCTGGGACGTGCTCCTGCCGCTGTCGAAGACCACCATGGCGGCGCTGTTCGTGATCCAGTTCATCTACGGCTGGAACCAGTACCTGTGGCCGCTGCTCATCACCACCGACGAGTCGATGTACACCACCGTGATCGGCATTAAGCGCATGATCGTCGGCAGCGACGCCGCCAACGAGTGGAACCTGGTGATGGCGACCGCGATCCTCGCCATGCTGCCGCCGGCGCTCGTGGTGCTGCTCATGCAGAAGTGGTTCGTGCGCGGCCTGGTGGAGACCGAAAAGTAATGGCCGAGGTGAAATTCCGCGAGGTGCGCAAGAGCTACGGCGAGCTGCAGGTGATCCACGGCGTCTCCATGGACATCACCGACGGCGAGTTCGTGGTGATCGTCGGCCCGTCGGGCTGCGGCAAGTCGACGCTGCTGCGCATGGTGGCGGGCCTCGAGCCGATCAGCGCGGGCGAGATCGTCATCGGCGGGCGCGTCGTCAACCAGCTCGAGCCGAAGGATCGCGACATCGCGATGGTGTTCCAGAACTACGCGCTCTACCCGCACATGAGCGTGTACGACAACATGTCCTACGGCCTGCGCATCAAGGGGTTCGCGAAGCAGGAGATCGACAGCCGGGTGCAGAAGGCGGCGACGATTCTCGAGCTCAAGCATCTGCTGAAAAGACGCCCGCGCGAGCTCTCGGGCGGCCAGCGCCAGCGCGTCGCGATGGGCCGCGCCATCGTGCGGGAGCCGGCGGTGTTCCTGTTCGACGAGCCGCTCTCCAACCTCGACGCCAAGCTGCGGGTCACGATGCGCGCCGAGCTGCAGGCGCTGCACCGGCGCCTGGGCACGACCAGCCTGTTCGTCACCCACGACCAGGTCGAGGCGATGACGCTCGCGCACCGCATGATCGTGATGAACGCCGGGCGCGCCGAGCAGATCGGCGCGCCGCTCGAGGTCTACGCGAAGCCGGCGACCACGTTCGTCGCGAGCTTCATCGGCTCCCCGCCGATGAACCTGATTCCGCAGCAGCGCGACGGCCGCCGGGTGCTGTTCGGCATCCGCCCCGAGCACCTCGAGCCGTGCGCCGAATCCGAGGCGAGCCTCGTGCCCGAGATCGACCTGATCGAGCCGCTGGGCGCGGACACCCTGGTCTACGGCCACCTCGACAATCCCGAGGGAACGCGGATTGCTGCGCGCCTTAGCTCGGCCGCGCCCGCCAAGACTGGCAAGCTGCCGCTGAGGTATCGTCCCGAGGACGCGCATTACTTCGACGCCCAGAGCGGCGCTCGCATCTAGTTGCTGAAGACCACCCCTTTCCATGAGCGCACCGCCGCGCTCTGCGTGAGCCATTCCTGGCGCCGCTGGGCGGGCCACGTGGTGGCGAGCTCCTACGAGCTGGGCCACGAGCGCGAGTACCACGTGATCCGCACTGCGGCCGCGCTTTTCGACGTCTCGCCGCTCTACAAGTACCTGGTGCGCGGGCGTGACGCTGCGCGCCTGCTTGATCTGGTGGTGACAAGAAATATCCAAGAACTGAAGGTCGGGCAGGTGGGCTATACCCCCTGGTGCGACCACGCCGGCAAGGTCATGGACGACGGCACGCTCGCCCGCCTGGACGAGCAGCTCTTTCGCCTGACTTCGGCCGAGCCCGGCCTGCGCTGGCTCGAGGACAACGCGCAGGGCATGGCGGTCGAGATCGAGGATGTCTCGGAGCGAACGGCGGCGCTTGCCGTGCAGGGCCCCGCGTCGGGCGCGATCCTGGCGGCGCTGGGCGCGCCCCCGCTCAAGTATTTCCGCGTGGCGCCCGCGCGCCTCGCCGGCGTCGCGGCGACCGTATCGCGCACCGGCTATACGGGCGACCTCGGCTTCGAGATCTGGGTGGAGCGGCACGATGCGCTCGCCCTGTGGGACGCCCTGCGCGCCGCGGGCGCGGCCTACGGCCTGATGCCCGCAGGGATGCTCGCGCTCGACATCGCGCGCCTCGAGGCCGGGCTGATGCTGATCGACGTCGATTACGTCCCGGCGCGCAAGGCGCTGATCGAGAGCCAGACCTCGTCGCCCTACGAGCTCGATCTCGCGTGGACCGTGCGGCTCGACAAGGAGCGCTTCGTCGGGCGCGAGGCGCTCGCGGCCGAGCACGCGCGCGGCCCGCAATGGCAGTTCGTCGGCGTCGAGATCGATTACCCGTCGCTCGAGCGCCTCTATGCCGCAGTCGGCCTCGCGACGCGCCTGCCGGCGGCGGCCTGGCGCATGAGCGTGCCGATCTACGCGGGCGGCGAGCAGGCGGGCTACGCGACGAGCGGCGGATGGTCGCCGCTGCTCAAGAAGTACATCGCGCTCGCGCACCTGCGCGCCCCCTGGGCCGCGCCGGGCACGCCGCTCGAGATCGAGATGACCGTCGAGCATCGCCGCAAGCGCGCTGCGGCGCGGGTGGTGAAGAAGCCCTTCTTCGATCCCCCCCGGAAGAAGGCATGAAGCGCTACGACACGATCATCGTCGGCGGCGGACACAACGGGCTTGCCTGCGCGGCGTACCTCGCGCGCGCCGGCCGCAAGGTGCTGGTGCTCGAGCGGCGCGAGCGCGTCGGCGGCGCGGCGATGAGCGAGGAGGTTTTCCCGGGCTTCCGCTTCTCCGTGTTCTCGTACGTGGTGAGCCTGCTGCGGCCCGAGATCATCCGTGAGCTCGAGCTGCCGCGCCACGGCCTGCACATCCTGCCGCTCGAGAGCACGCTGACCCCTCTCGAGAACGGCGACTACCTTGCCCAATGGGGCGACCACGACCGCAACCGCGCCGAGCTGGCGCGCCACTCGCCGCGTGACGCCGAGGCCTACGACGAGTTCGGCCTGCTCCTGCACCGCATGGCGCGCGCGGTGAAGCCGCTGCTTTCCACGGCGCCTCCGGATCCCACCTCGCTTGCGCCGCGCGAGCTCTTCGACCTCGCGCGCCTCGGCCGCCATTTCCGCAACCTGCCGGAAAAGGATTTGAACGCGCTCTGGAAGCTCCTCACGATGAGCGCCGCCGACTACCTCGACGAATGGTTCGAGAGCGAGGCGCTGAAGGGGACCAAGTCCGCGAGCGGCATCATCGGCACGCTCCTCGGGCCGCGCTCGCCGGGCACGGCCTATGTGCTCCTGCACCACTACATGGGCGAGCTCGACGGGGTGTTCCGCGCCTGGGGCTTCGCGCGCGGCGGCAACGGCTCGGTCAGCGCCGCGCTCGCCGCCGCGGCGCAGGCCCATGGCGCGGACATTCGCACTTCCGCTCCCGTACAGCGCATCCGGCTGTCGAGCGGACGCGCAACCGGCGTGGTGCTCGAAGACGGCGAGGAATTGTCCGCGACGACGGTCGTCTCGGGCGCCGATCCGCGCCGCACGTTCCTCGGCCTGGTGGGCGAGAAGGAGCTGCCCGCGGAGTTCGCCGCCTCGATCAAGCGCTACAAGTTCCGCGGCTCCTCGGGCAAGGTCAACCTCGCGCTCTCGGAGCTGCCGCGCTTCACGTGCATGCCGGAGCCCGGCCCCCACCTGCGGGGCGCGATCTCGATCAGCCCGAGCGTCGACTACCTCGAGCGCGCCTACGACGACGCCAAGTACGGCGAGATCTCGCGCCGCCCCTACATGGACATCGTCATCCCGTCGATGCTCGACCCGTCGATGGCGCCGCCCGGCCGGCACGTGATGTCGATATTCGTGCAGTACGCGCCCTACCACCTGAACGGCGGATGGAGCGACGCGCGCCGCGAGGCTTTCGGCGACACCGTGGTCGACACGCTCGCCGAGTACGCGCCGAACCTCAAGCGCGCGATCCTGCATCGCCAGGTGATTACGCCCGCCGACATCGAGCGCATCGTCGGGCTCGCGGAAGGCAACATCTTCCAGGGCGAGCTCACGCTGCAGCAGATGTTCTTCCTGCGTCCGGCGCCGGCGTGGGCGCGCTACCGCACGCCGATCCACGGGCTCTACCAGTGCGGCTCGGGCACGCATCCGGGCGGCGGCGTGATGGGCGCCGCGGGGCGCAACGCGGCGGCGGAAATCCTCGGAGTGCGCGCATGAGCGCCGCGCTCGTCATCGGCGCCGGCGCCGACGCGCTGGTCGCCGCACGCATGCTCGCGCGCGCCGGGCTGCGCGTCACTGTCCTCGAGGAGTTCGCCTCGCCGGCGGTGACCCACGGCTGGGTGCCCGACGAAGTCGTCCGGAAAGCCGACCTCACCGGGCTGCGCATCGACCGCGCCGATCCCTGGCTCAGAGCCGCCACGCCCGACGGCGGCACGCTCGAGCTCTGGCAGGACGAGCGCCGCAGCGCGGAGTCGATCGGCCGCCTGAGCGCGCGCGACGCGCGGCAGTGGCCGCTCTTCTGCGCGCGCATGCGCGCGCTCGCGGAACTGCTCGAGCGGCTCTATTGCGAGAGCGCGCCGCGCCTCGTCGACCTGCGCTTCGCGCTGCGCATCCGCCTCCTCGGCCGCCGCGGCATGGAGGACCTGATGCGCGTGCTGCCGATGCCGGTGGCCGAGCTTCTGGACGACTGGTTCGAGAGCGACGCGCTCAAGGGCGCGCTCGGCGCGGCCGCGGTACGCGAGCTCCAGCAGGGGCCGCGCTCGGCGGGCACCGCGCTGCGGCTCCTGCACCTGAATGCCGGCAGCCCGGCAGGGGTGTTTCGGCCGCCCGCTTCCGACCTCGCCGAGCGTCTGCGCGCCGGGGTCGAGATCCGGAAAGCGAAAGCCCGGCGCATCGTCGTGCGCTCCGGGGCGGCGAGTGCCGTGATCCTGGAGGACGGGACCGAGCTCGCGGCACCGCTGCTCATTTCCGCCGCCGATCCGGCGCGCACGCTGAACGAGCTCGTCGAGCCGGGCTGGCTCGACCCGGATCTGCGCCGCGCGCTCGCGCACATCCGGCGCCGCGGCGTGAGCGCGCGCGTGCGCTTCGATCTCGCCGGGCCCTGCAAGCCGCTGACGCTCGCGCCATCGCTGGATCACGTCGAGCGCGCGTACGACGACGCGAAATACGGCCGGGTATCGCGCCACCCCTGCCTCGACCTGACGCCCGAGGGCGAGGTGCATTTCCAGTACGCGCCGTACCGGCTCGCCGAGGGCGAATGGAACGACGCACGGCGCGCGGCGCTCGCCGACCGCGCCGCGGCGCTGTTGGCGCCACACCTGCCGGCCATCACCCGACGCAGCGTGGACGCGCCGCCGGACCTGGAGGCGAAGCTCGGCTGGCCGCAGGGCCAGCCCGAGCACGCCGAGCTCGCGCTCGACCAGGCGCTGTGGATGCGGCCGCTACCCGAGCTCGCGCGCTATGCGACGCCGATTGCCGGACTGTGGCTCTGCGGCCCGGCGATGCATCCCGGCGCCGGCGTGGCGGGAGCCGCCGGCTACAACTGCGCGCGCGAGATCCTGCGCTGATGGCGCTCGATCCGGTCTGCGGCATGACCGTGGATCCCGCCAAAGCCGCGGGTCAGGTCGATTATCGAGGCGAGACGTACTACTTCTGCTCGCAGCACTGCGTGCATGCTTTCAAGGCCGATCCGGAGAAGTATTTGCGCTCTGGACCGCGCGGCATGCCGTCGCACCAGAGCGTCTCGATAGGCAGCATCGGGAGACCGCGGCCCAAGCCGGCTGCGCCGGCGGGCGCCAAGTACACCTGCCCGATGCATCCGGAGATCGTGCAGGTGGGGCCGGGCTCGTGTCCCAAGTGCGGCATGGCGCTGGTGCCGATGGAAGGCGTGGCCGAGGACGATTCCGAGCTGCGCGATCTTACGCGGCGTTTGTGGGTCAGCGCGGCGCTGAGCGTGCCGCTGCTCATCTCGATGTATTTCAGGTTTCCGCAGTATGTCGAGCTGATTCTCGCCACGCCGGTGGTGTGGTGGGGCGGCTGGCCGTTCTTCCGCAAGTTCTGGCTGTCGCTCAAGAACCGCAGCCCGAACATGTACACGCTGATCGGGCTGGGCGTCGCGCTGGCGTACCTCTACAGCCTGCTCGCTGTCGTCGCGCCGGGACTCTTCCCCGCGGAGATGCGCATGCACGACGGCGCCGTCGGCACGTATTTCGAGGCCGCCGCGATCATCGTGACGCTCGTGACGGTGGGCGAAGTGATGCAGCTGCGCGCGATGGGGCAGACGAGCCACGCCATACGGCAGCTGCTCGCGCTCGCGCCCGCGAACGCGCTGCGCATCGACGCAGACGGCCGGGGGCGGGAGGTCTCTCTGAAGGATGTCCAGGCCGGTGACAGGTTGCGCGTGCGACCGGGCGAGAAGATCCCGGTCGACGGTGCCGTGCTGGAAGGCTCGTCGAACGTGGACGAGTCGATGGTCAGCGGCGAGCCGGTGCCGGTGGCGAAGAAGGCCGGCGATCGCGTGGTCGGCGGCACGGTCAACGGCAAGGGCGGCTTCGTCATGCGCGCCGAGCGCGTCGGCGCCGACACGCTGCTCGCGCGCATCGTGCACATGGTGGGCGAGGCGCAGCGCACTAGGGCGCCGGTGCAGCGGCTCGCCGACCGGGTGGCGGAATATTTCGTCGAGATCGTGGTCGGCATCGCAGTACTGACGGCGCTGGTCTGGTTCTTTGCCGGACCCGAGCCGAAGCTGAACTACGCGCTCGTCAACGCGGTCGCGGTGCTGATCATTGCCTGTCCCTGTGCCGTGGGCCTCGCGACGCCGATCTCGATCACGGTAGCCATGGGGCAGGGCGCGCTGAACGGCGTGCTCTTCCGCAGCGCGGAAGCTGTGGAGAAGCTGCGCGACGTCGATACCCTGGTGGTCGACAAGACTGGCACCCTGACGCTGGGCCGGCCGGAGCTCGTGGATTTCGCGGTCGAAGGCATCGAAGAAGCGCAGGCGCTGAAGCTCATCGCGAGTCTCGAGCGCGCGAGCGAGCATCCGCTCGCACAGGCGGTCGTTCACGCGGCCGAGAAGCGCGGACTCTCGCTGTCGGCGGTCGACGAATTCAACTCGGTCACCGGGCAGGGGATCGAGGGCAGGGTCGAGGGCCGCCGCGTGGCGGTCGGCAGCCGTCGCTACATGGAGAGGTTTGGCGGCGTGCCGGCCGCACTGGCCGACAAGGGCATATTCGCGGCAATCGACGGCAAGGTCACCGCGGGACTCACCGTCGCCGATCCGGTCAAGGAAACGACGCCTGAGGCGGTCAGGGCGCTGCACGCCGAAGGCGTCCGCATCGTCATGCTCTCGGGTGACTCGCGCAGGAATGCGGAAGCTGTCGGAAGGCAGCTCGGCATCGACGAGGTGATCGCGGAAGTACTGCCCGAGCAGAAGGTCGAGAAGGTCAAGGCACTCCAGGCGGAGGGCTGCTTCGTCGCGATGGCGGGAGACGGCATCAACGACGCGCCCGCGCTCGCCCAGGCGAATGTCGGCATCGCGATGGGCAGCGGTACCGACGTGGCGATCGAGAGCGCGGGCGTGACGCTGGTGAAGGGCGACCTGCGCGCGATCGTCAAGGCGATCCGGCTGTCGCGCGCCACCATGCGCAACGTGAAGCAGAACCTGTTCTTCGCTTTCGTCTACAACGCGCTCGGTGTGCCGCTCGCCGCCGGCGTGCTCTATCCGTTCTTCGGGCTCCTGCTTTCGCCGATCTTCGCCGGCGCGGCGATGGCGATGAGCTCGGTGTCGGTGGTGAGCAACGCCCTGCGCCTGCGGCGGGTGCGTCTGTGAGCCGCGCCCTGCGAGTCGCGCTCGGCGCCGCGGCCATCGCCGCGCTGGTCGCCGCGGGCATCGGCGCGTATCTCGCCACGCATCCGCGCACCATCGCCGCGGGGCTGCCTTTCGCGCGCAGCACGAAGCCGGCCGAGCTCTCGAGCCTGCGCTTCGAGGACGGCGCGGGACGCGCGCGCTCGATCGCCGACTACCGCGGCAAGCTCGTGGTGCTCAACCTGTGGGCGACCTGGTGCGCGCCCTGCCGCGAGGAGATGCCGGCGCTCGACCGGCTGCAGGCGTCGCTCGCCGGCTCGGGGGTCGAGGTGATCGCGCTCTCGGTCGACCAGCAGGGACTGCCGATCGTGCGCAAGTTCTTCGCCGAGGTCGGCGTGAAAACGCTCGAGCCCTATGTCGATCCAACGGCGCAGGCGGCCTTCAAGCTGTCGGCCGCCGGCCTGCCCGCGACGCTGCTCGTGGATCGGCGGGGCCGGGAGCTCGGCCGCCATGCCGGCGCCGTGAAGTGGGATGCGCCGGAAATCGCAGCGCAGCTGCGCAAGCTCGAGAAGGAGACCGAACGATGATCCGCATTTGCACTCTCGTCGTGCTCGCGCTGCTCGCCTGCGCTGCCGGTGCCGCCGGCGATGCGAAGCGCGGCGCGCAGCTCTTCCGCCAGTGCATGGCGTGCCATTCCGCCGCCGACGGCGAGCACATGACCGGGCCGAGCCTCGCGTACGTCTGGGGAAAGAAGGCGGCGGGCGAGCAGGACTTTCTGCGCTATTCGGACGCGCTGAAGCGCTCGGGCCTCACCTGGAACGACGAGAGTCTCGACAAGTGGCTCGCCGCCCCGCAGACGATGGTGCCGGGGACGAGCATGACGTTTCCCGGCGTCAAGCAGCCGCAGGCGCGACAGGATCTCGTGGCCTACCTGAAGGCGCTCGCCGAGAACAAGGCGCCCGTTGCGCAGGAAAAAGGCGGCATGGGCGGGATGCGCGGAATGGGCGGCGGCAAAGCCGATCTGCGCAAGGCCCCGCCTGCGGGGCAGGTCAAGTCCATGACCTACTGCCGCGACACCTACACGGTCGAGACGGCGGACGGCAACAGCCAGAAGATCTGGGAGTTCAACCTGCGGCTGAAGAGCGATTCGAGCAAGCTCGGCCCGGCGCCGGGTAAACCCGTCGCCGTCGGCGCCGGCATGCAGGGCGATCGCGCCTCGATCGTGTTCGCGTCGCCGAAGGAGATCAGCGAGTTCATCAAGGCTGCGTGTCCTTGAGGTGCGTCGCGATCGTCGTCCTGGCCGCTGCGTGCAGCGATGCGCCCGCGCCCGGAGACGATCCGCGCGCCGACCCGCGCGATTCCGCGAAGGTCGCGCTCGGCCAGAAGGTCTACGCCGAGCATTGCGCGGCCTGCCATGGCGCGAAGCTCGAGGGCCAGCCCGAATGGCAGCGGCGGC
>JADMIO010690337.1_pt1 | contig 30726 bp, 18 predicted proteins | sample 8958161 | NCBI WGS metagenome assembly JADMIO01 (sample SAMN16585339, study PRJNA669376) | soil metagenome | isolation source: Crop rotation soil | place: USA: Cullars Rotation, Alabama | collected 2011 | reverse complement strand
CCGCCGCAAAGGAGAAACGGGTTGGCAGCTGGTTCCTGAATTGGAATGTTCCCTGTGCTTCGTCGCGCTTTGAACTGACTCTGTCTCCTACTGCGATGGCAGCCTCGCCCGCCGGGACAGATATCGTCAAAGAACCGACTCCTCTGCCGTCCTTGAATTGCGGATACCAGGTTGTGCCATACGCTGAAACGAAAGAGACTTCCGGGCCAATGTAATACATGAAGCCCATCTGGCCGCCGCCTGCATATGAGAATTTCAATTTGATCTGTTGAGCCGGAGCGAATGGGTTGTTTGGGTAAACTCTGTAGACCGCGTCATTGTTGGGCGTGCCGTCCTGCGTGAGCCACCCGCCTTCGGTCCTCGTCTTCTCAACTCGTGCAGTTCTCGTCTCGCCGTTTACACTAATCACTTCCACCTTCAGATCCTGCATCCGCTCCGTCAACGAGACTTCAACAAAGGCCTCCGGCTTCGTGGGCGCTGGTAGCTGCATCGTGCCGTTCACTTCGATTCGTTGATCAGTTGGCAGCACCTTGACGTTCAGGTCGTAGCGAACAATCCCTTCAATCTTCGAAGATGTTTGAGCATGAATTGTGGGATTGTTGAGTGTTAAGGCAATTGCGAACACGATGAGCAGAAGACAGGGGCGCATGAAAATACCTCCGCAGAACTTGGGACTTCCCGAATTTCTTTTTCGTGTGTGTTCGTGTCTGCGTTTCGTGTCTGTTCCTGGTTTAGTAATTTGCTTTTGCCGGCGAAAAGAGGACCACGAAAAAACACGAACTGAAAACACACGAAATCACACCAAAGTCAGTTAAGTATTTTAAGGCCGACTCTGGTGCCGGTCTTGCCTGTTTGAAGCATGTTTGACTGAACTTAACGCCGGCGATGGGCCGCGCGAAACTCGGTAGGCGTCATACCGGTTTGTGCTTTGAAGACTCTGGAGAAATGCGCCTGATGAGCGAAGCCTGCCGCTAAAGCGATCTCAACTACCGATGTGTCCGAACCGGAAAGTTCTCGGCAAGCAAAATCAATGCGGAGGTGACGAACGTAATCGCCGGGCGTGCAGCCGAAGAACTTACGAAATGCTCTTGCCAGCTGCACCGGATGAATCTCAACTGCCGCGGCAACGCCGGCGAGGCTAACACTGTGGCGAAACTCTGCATGAAGAATCTCCTTCGCGTGGTCCAGCCAACGCGGTCGCTTCCCCGACGCACGATCGAAGTGTTGACGTCCGATTCCCGCTACGAGTTCGAGCATTAAGCCCTCGACTGAAAGCGGCGTGGCCTCATCCATCAGGCGAAACTCGTTGTAGATTCTCATCCCCAATATCGACATCAGTCCGCCGCGAAGGTGTCTGACCTCCCTGAGAGCTGTCGTGCACGGGTGAAGGTCGTCCAACTGCTGCGGCTTTATCTCGACGAGCAGGCAGCGCATGCCCGCACGTCCATAGCGATTGGCGTGGGCCTCGCCAGGTGGCTTGATCAAAATGCTTTGCCGACTGCATTCGATGGACCGTCGATCAAGGATTTCAGTGAAGGAGCCATCAACGACAAAGGCAATGTTTGTGAGCTCATGATGATGGCGCCGTAGTGTTTGTTCCGGCAGATGAGTGGTTTCAGTCAAGACAAAGCCTGCAGTCGTCAGAGTCTTCAGGCGTTTGCCGAGAGTTATAGGACTGAATTGCTGAAACATTGTTAGACCTTATCCGCGGATTACAGATTTAATTGAATGAGATCAGTATGACGCCGTGGCGGGTGGGAGTGTTAACGGGAATGAAGTCAGAATCACCTCGCGGTAGCGGGTGAGATTGGCAAGATGGATTCCTATGAATTCCACCCGCTACCGCGAGGTGATACTGACCTCATTTCAACTAAATCTGCGTAATCTGTGGATAGTTTCGGCCTAAAAATAATTTCTGGGAAACAAATCGCATTACGACTGTAGGTTATATACGCGTCCGAAAAAAGTGCCACTGACTCAACGTTGTTAATGCAACAGTGGGACTGAGAACCAAAAGCTCCTATGCCCGGCAGCTTTCCGATACCTCAGTTCTAAACGGAAGTCCCCTGCGACTTCCTAATCATACGCTGCATCACGCAACGAATTAAGGAGACTATTACGCCGTGAAATCACTGATTCGCCACGCTTCGAGGCACTTCCTTCTCGGGCTGTTTGGCCTGACCATCTTAGCGGCCGCCCATGCCACGGCGCGTGCCGACGAAGTATTCATCGCTGGCTTTACCAACGGTTGCTTTGGGGTAGCCTGCGCTCCCGGCGCCAGCGCCACATCCGGCGGCTTGGTTTATAGCAATTCGACCTTTCTTGGTACGACCTCTAATGGCTTTCGTGGGATTGGCGCCGCCCCGAATCCAGGCTCGAACTTCAACAACCTGGGATCCATGTCCCTTAGCACCGTGCCCCAGAATTACAACACGCCTTTCACGTTACAGGTTACTTTCACTGCGCCGCAAGGCATCAACGGTTCAAACTCATCGACTTTTACCGCTGTGATCACTGGATCAGTTCGCAGCGACAACATTGGTGGCGTCTTTGTCGACTTCGACAACACACCTCAGTTGTTCACTTTCAACGACACGAATTGCGAACCCGATCCGACCGGTGGTATTCCAAACCAACAAACGACCTGTGGCTTCGGTTCCTTCGTCTTCAGTGTTAACGACTTTTCGATCGACCCGGGCAGCACAGTACCGTTAACCGGACAGGTTACCGCTGCGCAGCAACAGGGCTCGGAGGTTCCTGAGCCCGCAAGCATGCTGTTGTTGGGAACAGGCCTAACCGGCGTCGCAGCCGGATGGCGCAAGCGACGTAAGGCGAAGGCCGAAGCTAGGGAGCAAGCGTCAACCGAGGTTCAATAAATCCGACCTTCTTTTCTCGAACAAGGCAGCGAGGCCGGTGGATCAACTCCCCCAGCCTCGTTCAATTTTTCTTAAAGCCTTATCCGCAGATTACGCAGATTACACAGAACAGACAGCAGTAGCAGGAGCAGTAGACAGGTAAGATCTCTTTAGTGTGTGTTCGTTTCGTGTCTTTTCGTGGTTCCTCTTTTTAACCAACTGCAACCACTAACTTACACGAAACAAAAACTCACGAAGTCACACGAAATCAGGAATCCCGCCCACTATCCCGACGCGTCGGGATGAGTACAAAGTACAAAGAACAAAGCACAAAGTTCAAAGCTTTTCAAAGACCGAAGACCAAAGTCCAAAGACCAGCGAAGCTCAAAGTACAAAGACCCACAACCAATTATTTATTGGCTATCAAACCTAAATATTGTTCAAGCTCTTTCTGTGAAGCGACTGGACCATGACCGGGCAACACAGTTCGAATATCCACACCAAGCCGTTTGAACTCCCTGAGCAGAGTTCGCTCTTCTGTAGTTGGCGGCCGCCAGGGCCCAAAATCCCTGGTAAACCCGTCGGCTACATAAACAATTCCATCAGATGGTACGGACGCGACTACCATTTCATCGACATGAGCACTGGGCACGTTTAGAAGATCGAGCGTGACTACGCCATCAGTGAACCGGCGCTTCTCGCCAATTACCTCAACCGTTGCCAACTTGACCTGCGGACTCAACGCCTTCAATCGTTTCATGAACATCTCCATGAACCGCGCATTTCCTGCTGTAGTTACAACCGTCGCTCCCTCACGTAAGTACGCTCGCAAACCTCCGATGTGGTCCTCATGGAAATGCGTTGGTACTACGTAGCGAATCGGTTTGCCCGGGGCAGTCTCATGTATTGCAGCAATAACTTTAGTCGAAACGCTGTCGTAACCCGGCGCTTCGACAACTAAGACGTAGTCAGCGAAAACAACAAACATACTGTTGTAATCAGGCTGCGCGTTTTCGACGAAATATACGGATGGCGCGACTTGCGAAACGTGGAAGTCAAAAATCTTTTGATCAACTGCAATCGCTCCGGCAGGAGGCGCAAAATCCGCAGCCGACAAGGGCACGTCGAAATCACGGCGAATCGATTGCAAATCACTCGTCATTACTGTCCATGAGTTCAGCACCATATTAACCTTCGTGGGACTCCAGTACTGACCGTGTTTCCGGTAATTCTCGAAAACGATTCCTGGTAAAAATCCGTCTCCGAACCGCGTAAGTTGCGGCTCAGTGGAAACCTCCCGCAAGAGATGAGTGCGCGCATTCAAGAACAGCCGGTGATTGACTTTGAATTCGTCCGGATAGCTAATAACGTCTTCACGTTCGCCAGCCAAAACAGTCTCGCCCTCCCAATGAAGATCCTGGGACTGTGCCAGGGCATGCGCCAAATGCCATTGCGGATCGGGATACGTGGTGTCCATGCGAACGACCCAGGACGCGTCCGTCTTTTCCGTCGGGTATTTGTTGAAAACGTTCGAATGGCAAAAGAGATCATATTTGGTTTCGCGCGATGTGACGCGCTGATCACACCACATCAATTCCCTACCCAAATAATTCGCATTGCGCTGTGAAAGACGATGGTTTGTGAAATCGACTTTCCAATCGGCACTCAGACGCCGTGTGCGCGTCGATTCTTGTGGGTTTATCCCCTGATTGTTCCACGACAAAGTTCCTTCGGCATGAATGCGTACGGTTTTAGGGAGCGCTGGATTAACTAACTGTAACGCTGACCTAACGATTGATATTGCTTTCGCATCGGGTTCCGCCTTGGCAGGCGCGGTCTGTCCCGTCGTGGCAACTAATGTGATAGCAATCAGACCGCACGCAAGCACTACTGTGTTCAAGGTTTTGTTTTTCATGTCTTCTCCGCTCACGGTCACTATGGATAATTTGCAGGTCAGGAAGGCCGGGCTTGCCTCCGCTCTTGGTCTTTGGTCTTTGGTCTTTGGTGTTTGAAGAACAACTAAGAGCTTCGTGCGTGAGAGTCAACCACTAGTACAAAGCACAAAAGTACAAGTTCAAAGCTTTTCAAAAAGACCAAAGACCATCTATTCAACTAGCATTCAGCTCCAGTTTGTGAACAAAGCCGAGCGTCGCTGGAACAAGTCGATTCGCTAATGAAAGATTTTCGCCGCTGGGGAGATCGGAAACTACAAAGATGTGGTGCAGGCCCGTGTCAACGCTGGCAACTTGATACGCCTTATAACCAGTCTGATCGATCTCGCGTGGGCGAGCTGACGTGGGATTGGCGGGATCATCAGGCTCGATGAAAACTGAAACCGTGTGGCCGTTCCCGCGAAATATCAGATGAGCATATTGCTTTTGCTTGTATGAGCAAATGTGACCCTCGACCAACTCATAAGAGTCCCGGTGGCGACCAACCGCGTTGATGAGCGGCGCGAAACGCGGCGTCAAATCACGCGCCACTCTCTGCTCGTCAAACGTCCAGCTGGCGGGATAACTCAGTGCGCAGACCTCGTGATTCTCAACCGCATCGCGATCCACATCAGCAATCATGACTGGCGTCGGCGATGTCGCAGTTGTAACCCGCCACGAATTTGCCGGCCTCGACGTGCTGCGAGTTCGCCAGTACGCCAGGCCCACAACCATCGCGAGAATCAAACTGGCAGCTAACCCCAGCCAGCCAATCCTGGTGCGTATGCGCGAGTGCTGTTCTTTGTGCAATGCTATTTCGACGCGCTCACGAATAATGTTTTCGCTGTGGACTTCACTGTTGTCCTCGTGCAGCAACGCTGCCTTCAGCAAACGACGCTGCTCAATCCGTCTTTCCGATTCCGCAGCGCAGTCGCGGCAGAAAGTGAGATGGTCAAGAACGGTCTGGTTCGTTTCCACCAGCAGCTCGTTATCGAGATAGAGATCCAACTTCTCGCGGATATTTTGACAATTAGATTCGTTCACTCTTTTTGTCTTTCTGGGCGGTGCTGTTCTCAGTAAGTTTCGAGGAAGCGGACGCCAACCTGGCCCGCAAGATTTGCCGGCCCCGGCTCAACCGCGACATAACAGTTCCTACGGGTACGTTCAACACCTCGGCGATTTCCCGGTAGCTCAGACCCTCGACATCTGAGAGCAGAACAGCAATTCGAAACGGCTCGGGAAGTTCTTGGAAGGCCGCCTTAATGTCTTCCAGAGTCACCTCTGCCGCCGTATCAGTGTGCAATGGAAGGGTTGATTCCTTGACATAATCCAGCGAGAAGACCAAGGGCTGCCTCGCCTGACTCCTTACATATTCCGACCGCACGTAGAAGAAAATTCGAAATAGCCAGGCGCGACAGTTTGTGCCAGGCTCAAACTTATCAAATGAGCGCCAGGCGCGAAGATATGTCTCCTGCACCAAATCATCAGCGGTTTCGCGTTCCTGGCAAACTCTCAGCGCAACGCGCCTCAACTCACGGAAGTGGACGAACGCCAATCGATCAAAGTCTTCCTTGCGGTCTCTAATCATTCTGTTGCGCTATTAGTATATGGTCAGGGGACTGTGGTTTATTCCCCGGGGTCAGGACCACCCGCCGTAGCGCGGTGAGGTAGGGTGGCGCATGGTCGGCGAAGCCGGCGACTGAAAACACGAGACTTCAGTGCGCGAGTTGATGACAATCGGCAGCAGTGAGGTCAGTCTCCGACAAGTCGCGCCTTGAGTCTTACGGTTTGACTGGTGGAGTGAGTGACGCATCGGGCGTTTCCACTTCAAAACGAGTGAACGCGCTATATTCGTAAGTTACTTTTTCGCCCAACAGCAGTACAGGCACTTTGTCAGCTCCAGTCCGTCCCCGGCTGTAGTTGCTGATCGTGATCCGCTGTGGAGTCAGAATTCCGAAGCGGCTATCGGCATAGTCCAGTGCATACCTCATTAGTGTGAGCGGTTGGCTTAGCAACGGAGGCCGGAGCGTCAGTTCGCGTACCTCACGTCTTAGCTGTGCCGTTCCAGCATCCAACCATAGGCGCCCACGGTAACGCGCCTCGGAACCTTTAAGCGGAGTCGGTAGTGAGAGGTTAAAGGCAAGCTTAGGACTCTCCGAAACTTGCTGGTACTCAACCACAATAGTCTCGTGGCCTTCCACCTGCTCACGACCCGCTAGCCTGAATCGAAAAGTTTCGCGTAAGTTCTCATCCAGCGGCAGCCCCTGATAAAGCGTCAGGCCGGTAAAACTGAACCCACGATCATACCTGCTGCTTTCGCGACTGACCCGTTCGAGCTCCTGCTTAACCGAATCGGCTTTTGCTAGCTGTGTAAACAGTTTCTGCAACCTTGCTTCTCTTTTTTTGATCGCCACGCCATCGACTGATTTCACGTCGCGGTACTCGACCATCTGAGTTGCATCCAGTTGTGACTGATAGATGACCAAATCAGCTACTAGGCGACGCTGCTTTGTGAGTTTGCCCTGGCTGTCATACTCGTCTATTTTTTGCTGCTCCTCAGCGTAAATGTCTTTGAACTTGGCCTTGTATTCAGTTACACCAAGGCTGGCACGACGAATGAGCTCTTTCAACTCCGGATCGGCGGACTCGGAATTGGCAGGCTGCTGCCCAAACACCGGGGCGAGACTGATTAGAAACAGGAAAGCCAGTAAGTTAAAAAGCTTGTACATTTGAAGTTCGCCGTAGCTGCGGACTTGAGGCATTAAGATCCTCTTTAGTGTTTGTTCGTGTGTTTTCGTTTCGTGGTTTTTTCGTGATTTCTTTTTAGGTACGCACAACCTGGAATGCCTCAGGGTCAGGAAGGGCGGGCTTGCTCCGCTTCTTATTAAAAACTCATCCGCAGATGACACAGATTACAATTAGGGAGCTCTAAGAGATGGCTGCGTTGAGACCCTGCTAACTAAAAGCTGTCAACGCTGATTAATTTGCAGGTCAGGAAGGTGGGCTTGCCCCCGCTCTTCCTAAAAAGTCATCCTCGGCTTGGGTCTTACAGTTGCGCCGCTAACCATTCCGAGCGCAGTCGCTTTTGTTCGGAGGTCGCATCGGAAATTTCTTCAAGCTTCACCACGGGACGATTGTAACCGTTGATCTTCACCGTCACATTTGATGCAGCTCCTCCCCGCTCCACCACCAGACTCGCTGTGTCGCCCACACGAAGCTTTCCAATCCAGGTTCTGAACTCCGTCAAAGTCGCGACTGGCTGACCATCAAGCGAAACAAGACGATCACCAGTGTGTAGACCCGCACGTCCCCACACGCTATTTGGATCATTGATGCGAACTCTCAGCGTTGCATCTTCAGGCACATTAAAGGCAAAGACACGAAGGTCGGGCTGAGGCTGCCCCTCGCTACTAACGGCCCTTGGCCGCGACACCACCGCGCGCATTCCGATCGCTCGCAGATAGTGATCAAAGTCGATGGGCCTCGCCCCTCGCACATATGCTTCAAAGAAGGGCCGGGCGTCACACACGCAGACTTCGCGCACCGTCCGTTCGATGTCGCGACCCGTTATGCCGCGGTGCCACGTGAACCGTTCGCTAAGCTTTCGCATAACATCGTCCACTGAACGTCGCCCTCCCGTCGATTCGCGGATCATTAGATCCAGCATAGTGCCAAGCAGGTTACCCTGGAGATGTGTACTGGCAGCGTAATCACCGAGTGCGAGCGGGTCCTCGGCTGCCCGGCTCACCTGTTCCGCCGAAAAGCGCGAATAGGCGGGATTGAAAAGATATGAAGCCATCAAGTTCTCAAGCTGCGCCACTCGTGTTGGAGCAAAAGTCGGCAGCTTCGCCCGGCGCAGCATGAGGTCAGCAAAGTAAATGGTTAGACCTTCACTCCACCAGAGCTGCGCGGTGTCTTCCGCAGGGCGATAACGCAAACCGACGCGCTCCGTCGGACGCACGTGCATCAAGTTCCAGGTGTGGAAGTATTCGTGGGCCGTGGTCCCAAAGACGTCTTTAAGATCTTGCGCCAGACTTTGGCTCCGCGCGCCAATGGTAACGGAGTTAGCGTGCTCGAGCGCGCCAACCGCTCCGTCCTGGTAGAGAAACGTGTAATGCCCGGACCCTTTGTAGGGCGCCGTTCCGCCGATCTTGAGTGCTTCGATCACTATCTTTTGGATTCCCGCCACGAAAGCACTCGTATCAAATGTTGCTGCGTTCGGTTGCGGCAGGTAGACGACTTCATGCTTCAAGCCCTGCACCTCAAAGTTCCACTGTTGAAATGGACCGACAACGATCGGAGAGTCCAACAGCAACTCAACAGAGGATGCCGTAAATATTTGTGGATCTTTAGTGGGCTGGAGGCCTGAAGCGCTCTTCCAGCCTTCGGGAAGCTCCAGCGTCACTTGCGTTGGAGCCGACTCTGCGCCAACTACGTACATGAAGGAGTGCACATCACCGATGAGGCCACCTGTTTGCGAAAGAAACGGCCGCCACGCAGAACGGTTTGGCGTGGTTTGCGGCGGTAGCTGAATGCGGTATTTGACGATCAGATCGCCGCCAGTAGCGCGCACGCTCCAAAGCGCACTTTCCTCACTCGTGATTTGCAGCGCCTTGCCCCGCGACTCGGCAGTGAGATTCTCGACGTAGCGCCAGTAACGGTCGTCGTATTCCGGATGTGCTGCCATGGCGAAACGCACAAACTGCGGAGCGTCATGAATTCGCATTTCGACATTGAACCCAGACAGATCAGCACGGTCCACGTGAATTCGGTAAGCGATACGCGGGTGCAACTCCCGGGATAACAGTGACGTTGGCGAACCGAGGGCAACCAGGAAAAGTAAAACTGCAAACGCCCGGGCGCTGCTGAGTTTGGCGACGAGTTTCATAGAAGACGCTTTTGGAAAGTTGATGGCTGACCCTCTCTCTCTTTTTAACGATTTGGTTGTATACAACCTTTAGACGGAGGTGATCGCTTTTCTCTTCCCCATCGAACGATATTATCCGCAGGTTGCGAAGACTAGATAGACCAGACGGCAGCAACGGTAAGCAGTAAGATTCTCTTTAATGTTTTTTCGTGGCTGCTCCTTTGGACGCACAACTTGGAACGCCTCATGGTCAGGAAGGCGGGCTAGCCGCAGTGAGGTCAGTACCACCTCCGTACCTTCGATGTCGATTGCCAAATGCCGATTGACTCTGACTTCTGACGTCTGTTCTTCTCTATTTCTTGTAAACCGCAATTCCCCAGAAGTTAATATCCGGTGGCAGGGCGTTCCAGTGATCGAAGGCATGAGAATCGTCAGATTTGTAATGCAATTTGTAATTTCCAGCCGGTAAGGTAATCACCTGGTCCACTTGCCGGTTCTTCCCCGCCCCGCCGGCGTGCGTCGTCTTTGCTGCTTCCATCTTCCAAACTGTAGAACCGTTGTCGGTGTTTTCAATCCATCCGTAATCAAACATCTGATCACCCTGGCTTTCGCCCATGGCGAAAATACGCACCTGTTGGCTGGACGTTAGATTGAACGCGGCGGTCTTGTCTTCGTTGTCCAACACCTCGACGATCTCCGCCAGCACCGGCAAGGCCGCCAAATCGGCAGGCAGCGGCTTTAAGAAAAGTTGACCGTACAGTTTCATCAGCTGCGTTGCTTCGGTTGCGCGTCCGACGCTCTGATCGACCCGCACCTTGGAAACCAGATCCTTGCGGTAGAGATCGACGTAGGGTTTTCCTTCAACTGCTTTGAGCTGATTTTTTATTTCTGCCACCGGAGAGTTCCAACTGATCTCGGGCAAGGTCTCACCGAACTTCTCGGGGAAGACAAACGTCTTAAGGAAAGCCATGCCCACCGGAGAAGTTAGCGCATCGCCCGCTCCGAGATCCGTCGGGCGGCTGAGGTTGTCTGAGTTGGCCATGATGATGAACGCCAGGTTTCGCTCAGGCACTTTCAGAATAAACGATGAGTTGCCGGTCCAGTACCCATAATGCCAAATGAGCTTCGTGCCTTTGTACGTCTGCGTGAACCATCCCAGACCGTAGGGGAGCTCCTCGCCGTTGGTTGAACGGGTGGGCGTAAACGCAAGTTGCTGAGTTTCTTTAGTGAGAAACTTGTTTTGATCGATCGCAATGTCATACTTCGCATAATCCAGAACCGTTGACATCAAGCCGGCGGAAACGCTGAAGCTCTGCGGATAACTGATCTTTGTAATCTTAAACTCACGGTCAAGCGCATAAGGTTGGGCCAGCGTCTTCACCACCGTGTCGAATCTCTGCTGCTGTTTGTTCGTTATCAATGCTCTGTTCACTGGCGACTGATGAGAATGGACCAGCTTCCAAACCCCATCCTGTTTGTTCCAAAAGTGCGAAGTTCTCCAGGGACCTTCGGTACGCGCCGGACCGTTGGGAGGCGTAATAGTTCCGGTTATAAAGAATGTCGCGATGGCGGTATCGCCGTAGACTGCGGTCTCGAGGCCTTCAACTTCAAACTTCAACTTCCATCCTGCTTTGAACGCGCCGCGCAGCTCCGCCGCGTCCAGGTAAGCTGTCAGGAATCCACCTTCGCCCTGGAACTGGTTGATCTGAGGTGCGAGGCGCCGTTCTATTTGATCGACGTTGCCGGAATTGTAACCGGCGACGATATCCATGATCGCGGCTTTCACTTCATCCTCCGCAGCACGACTCGTACCGCCCGGCGATTTTGTGCCGATTATTTTGGGAATGTTCGGCGCGGTCTCGTTCATGCCAAGTGGATCGAGAATGTTAGCGATCAATAATTCCGCAAACGACTTTCCGGAAGCCTTCTGGACGACCTTATCCAATTCTGCAAAACGATTGCCGTTATAACGGTATTGTTCGCCCGGGTTCCCCTCAGATGTGTGAGACAGGAGATGCCGCACTGTGATCACGCCCTTGCTCTCGAGGTTAACGCCATACTTTGAAACGGGATCGTCCAGATTGATTTTTCCCTCCTGCACCAGCTGCATCAGAATCGTGGAAGCAAACGTCTTGGTGAGCGAGGCCAGATGATACGGCGTGTGCTCGGTCGCGGGAATTTTGTTCTCCACGTCCGCGTAGCCGAACCCGCGCGCCCAAAGCACTTTTTGGTCCTTCACGATCGCGGCTGAGTAAGCGGGTATTTTGAGCTCCTGCCGGAGGTTCTCGAGCAACGTTTCCAATCTGGCAATGCGTTCGGCGTCCGATTTCTGGGCCAATGCGGGTCGTGTTGAGAGCACAAACAGGGCTGCCGTGCTAATAGCGATAGTCAGAACCAGCGCTCTTCTCGTGAACTTCATCATGATTTCCCTCGTCCTAAGGTAGTGAGAACTCTATTGTGGGAAGACGCGACAGAATTCTGGAATGTTAACAAAATCAGTGGTCAGTGGTCAGTGCTGACTCAGCAGGACATGTCGTGTAGGGTTCGTGTCTGGGTTTCGTGTGGTTTCGTGGTTCAAATGCTTTCGGCAAAAAACGAAACCACGAAACCACACGAAACCCAGACACGAAACTACACTAACAGGGGATTCGCAAGAATTAGCTCTTCAAAGACCAGAAGCCAAAGATCAAAGACCCTTATTTCTAAAAATGTTTCTACTGACCTCATCACGGACCATGTGCTATCTTCCCAGTTCCAAAATATGAAAAACTTAAACTCTTTCCTGGCGCTAGCGCTTCTGCTCGCAGTGTCCCTTTCCTGTTCGCTGCTAAAGAACAAAACTTCTAAAACGAGTTCATCGAAGATCGACTTTACTGCTCCGGGGAAGAGCCTGGACGTCAAGGTCGTGCTCGATAAAAAACAAACGTCGAGCGGAAAGATCGGTAAGGCAGGCGGCAATGTTTCGTTGACAGCAGCCGACGGCAGCGAATTCAGCCTCGACGTTCCGGCTAATGCGCTCGCTACCGAGACGACAATTACGATGACCGCGGTCAAGACTGTTGACGGATCTCCCCTCGATAAGAACACGCCAGCGGCGGTCCAACTCGGGCCGTCGGGTTTGTTCTTCAAAGAGATGGCAACGCTGACGATAGTGCCCGCGAATGAGATTCCGGTAAAAGAGCAGATCATCTTCGGTTACGAGGGCGATGGGAAGGAGTTTCACCTGGCGCCCGTCGATCCGAAGAGCAAAGAGATCAAAGTGAAGCTGATGGGTTTTAGCGGAGCCGGCGTCGGCAGTGGGTCCGACGCGTCGTGGGCAGCACATCAGATGATCGAGGCAAGCAATGCGTCGACGCGCCTGGTGCAAAAATTGGGCGAACTCACTCAGGGGGATAGAAGAGAAACATTGCTCGGAAAAAAAGAAGGCGCATCGACAGAAGAGTTGTTTCGGCCGTTTATCGAGGCTTTCTATGATCAGGTCGTATTGAAAGAGATCGCCGCAGCAGAGTTGGACTGTAAACACGCACAGAAGGCTCTGAACGATCTGACTTTCATTGAACGTACAGGTGAGCTGGCGAACCTGGCGGCTGAAGGTTCAGATGTGATCCCAGGTTTTAGAGAAAAAATGGCCCGGCTCCAGGAGCTCGGGCGCAAATGTAAAAAATCCTATCGCGCCGAAGGAGCTAGCGACGGAGCCTCCTTCAAGGGCGATATTTGCGATGTCAACCAACCCTTCACGATCAACGTCGACTCTATAACAGGCAAGTGGCCCATGCACTTCACGCCGGAGAGTGATACCGCCGGCCGCATGGAAGGAACGTTTTCGTCGAACGGATGTACGTTGACGGGCGGTGGACCATACACGATCTCGATCGGCGAGGATGGTGCGGGGACGATCACCTTTACGTACAATTCAACGGCGACGTGTCCCTTTGGCACCACTACGACAAGTAGGACGTCGACGCTGCCACTCAAACCGGCGCCCGAGCTTAATTGCCCGTGACGACAAACCGACCGACCGTTATTGTATTTTCGTGTATTTTCCTTTCGTGGTTTTTTTGGTGCGACGAAAAACCTGAAACCACGAAATAACACGAAACGGAGACACGAACACACACGAACACATGAGTGATGAATCGAGTATGTTATCGCCGTCTTAACCTTTCTCGCTCAACGGTTTTCAGTTACAAACAGAAACGGCGAGCACTCGGCTCGCCGTTTCTCGTTGAATTCTGTGGTAGCGGGGGGCGGGATCGAACCGCCGACCTTGGGGTTATGAATCCCACGCTCTAACCATCTGAGCTACCCCGCCGTGGAAGGCATTGTCCAATGTCCAATGTCCAATGTCCAATGTCCAATGTCAAAAAGACAGACGGCAATAAGTTTCCGGTTTCGAGTTTCAAGTTTCAAGTTCAGCGTCCAAAACAGAGCTGACGAACGTGAAAGTTAAAACCTCGAACTTGGAACCTGAAACCTGGAACCTGAAACTACCTAGCGAAGTCAATAAAACCACGCTGCGGGTCTACAGATAACAAACGCACCTGAGACGCCTGGCCCACGCGCAAGCCTCGTTCGCCTTTAACAATCCGCCCGTCGACGGGTGGTGAGATGAGTCGAGCGAAGGTCCCCTTATCGGTTACCCCGGTAACGATTGCCTTAAACTTATCCCCGACGTGATCCTCCAGCAGCACGGCTCCCGCAATCTTGCGCATCTTGCGTTCGACTTTGCGCGACGCGGCTTCACGCTCATTGCAATGCGCTGCGATTTGTTTCAATTGGTCCACTGAATAAGGACTTGGCTGGTTAGCAAGCGCTGCTTTCACCAGTCTCTGCGTGATTAGATCAGGATAACGACGGTTAGGCGCGGTTGAATGTGTGTAGTCCTGCACGGCCAATCCAAAATGACCTTCCTCATTTTCACCGGCTCCCTGCACCGCATACTCACCTGGACCAAGCGCCTTCACAATCGCAAGTGACAAATCCGGAAAGTGAACCAGGTCAGCCTTCTTCTGTTGGTCGAGAAACTCTGCCAGTGCTCGCGAATCCGGCGTGGCTGGTAATTGGTACTTGTGCTCTGCGGCAATCTCAACGATACGTGACCAATCTTTCGGTGTACGCACAATTCGGCGCAGGACCGGCCCACCCTTCGTTTCGAGAAACTCCGCCATCGCGACATTCGCAGCAATCATGAAGTTCGCGATCAAACTGCGCGCAGCGTTAGGTTCAACCACAGCAAGCCCGCTGACTTTTCCGTGGTCGTCGACAACCGGTGTTGCCTGAATCGTGCCGAACTCGACTGCCCCTTGTTGTTTCCTTATCTCGGCAAGATCTTTGGCAGTCTCCGCTTGCAGCCGGATTTGTTGTTCGAGCCCAGAAACTGTTGAGACGGATTTTGGAATTGATGTTTTTCCGTCGAGCCAGTCGCCAATTTCTTCGTAAGCGAGTTTCGCATGATTTCTTAATACGGCCCGGTAGATGTTCTTACTCTTCATGACACCGTCCGGCGCGAGCACCATCTCCGTTATGATCGCCTTGCGATCTTCGCCGGCATTCAACGAAGTAAGACCTGTCGATAGCTCCTCCGGCAGCATCGGAAATGTTCTAACTCCGGTGTAAACCGAGGTGGTATTTTCCGCGGCGTGGTTGTCGATCGCTGAGCATTGTTTGACGAGTTCGTCCACGTCAGCAATACCGACGAGGAGACGCGTGTTGCCGTCTGGAAGCGTCTCAGCAAATTCGACCTGATCAAGATCGCGTGACTTACTATCGTCGATTGACGACCATAACAGGTTGCGCAAGTCTTGCAGGCCCGGGGCAATTGTTGATTGCTCATGGAGTTGTTTGAGCTCGTCATTGACCGCTGAAGGCCAATCAGTGACAAAGCCTGCTTCATGCATTGTTTGGTTGGCGATTGCGAGAAGGTTGGGATGATTTTTCATGAAGACGAAAGTATACGCCGTGCCGGTCAACTCCTTGGAGTGCGCTGACCTGTCAGCGCTTTTGGTTGGGTTGTATTCAACACGAAAGCGGCGACAGGTCGCCGCACTCCAAAAGACTTTACGGTTTTGCAACAAGTTTCGCCTACCATCAGCGCCGCGTGAAAATTGAGGCGATCTTAAACAACAACTCCGGGCCGAAACACGAAGCCGATCTGGAGCAGCGTGTCCGCGAAGCATTTAAAGTCGCCGGAGCAGATGCACGTGTCAATACTGTAACCACCGGCGAAGAGCTAACGACTCGGGCAAAAGAGGCGATAGAAGGTGATGCCGATGTGATCGTCGCCGGCGGTGGGGACGGCACGATTAGCACCGTGGCATCCCTGGTCGTCGATTCAAACAAAGTGTTTGGCGTGTTGCCACTCGGCACCATGAACCACTTCGCCAAGGACCTGCAGATTCCACTTGAGCTTGAAGCAGCCGTAGAAACAATTGTCCATGGTCGCGAGACGCTGATTGACGTCGGCGAGGTAAACAAGGAAGTATTTATTAACAACTCGAGCCTCGGTCTGTATCCACAAATTGTGCGCGAACGCGAGAAGCAACAGCGCCTGGGTTGGAGCAAAGGACCCGCATTCGTTTGGGCAGCGCTGACAACGTTAAGACGTTATCCATTTCTTGACATTCGACTCTCGGTTGATAATCAGGAAATAACGCGCCGCACTCCGTTCGTCTTCGTTGGTAACAACGAATATCAAATGGAGACGCTGAATATCGGCAGCCGCGCGTGCCTCGACAATGGCGAGTTGAGTTTATATATGGCGAATAGGATGGGTCGTTTGGGCTTAATCCGGCTCGCGCTGAACGCAATACTCGGCCGGCTGCGCCAGGATCAAGACTTTTTAGCGCTTTGTACGAATGAGATCTGGATAGGCACCAGACATAAACATCTGCGAGTAGCGTTGGATGGTGAGACTAAGTTGTTGCAACCACCGCTGCACTATCGCATCCATCCGAAAGCGTTGCGCGTAATGACACCGGTGGAGGAAGACGGAGAATAAATGAGGTCAGTACGACATCGCGGTAGCGGTCGTACCGACCTCATGACAGGTTCAAGAAATGCGTAGGATTGTTCATCTATCTGACATCCATTTCGGGCGCATCAATGAGCCGGTGGTGCGACCGTTGATAGAAAATATCAACGAGCTCCAGCCAGACCTGGTCGCAGTTTCCGGCGATCTCACGCAGCGCGCGCGATCTTCCCAATTCAAGGCGGCACGTTCGTTCCTCGATGAGCTGCCGCAACCCCAAATCGTGGTCCCCGGAAATCATGATGTTCCCCTACACAATGTGTTCGCCCGTTTTTTCGAGCCACTAACCAAGTACCGCCGGCACATCACCGAGGACCTGCAACCCTTCTATCGCGATGAAGAGATAGCAGTGCTCGGCATCAACACTGCTCGTTCGTTAACTATCAAGGGCGGTCGCATCAACGAAGAACAGGTTGCGCACATGCAGCAACGTTTTTGTGCCCTTGAAGAAGACGTGGTCCGAATCGTAGTGACTCATCACCCGTTTGATCTGCCAGAAGAGCATCACGAAAGAAACCTTGTCGGACGCGCGCGCATGGCCATGGCGGCATTTGCGAGTTGTCGTGCCGATGTGTTTTTGGCCGGCCATCTCCACGTGAGTCATAGCACCCACAGCGCGGAACGTTATCGCATTCAAGGACATTCAGCGGTGGTGGCGCAGGCAGGGACGGCAACTTCCACTCGCGGCCGCGGCGAAAAGAACTCATTCAATGTGGTCACGATAGATGAGCCCTACATTACGGTAGAACATTTTGAATGGACTGACGATGGCAAGAAGTTTGAACTCGCCACCACCCAGCGTTTCCAGCGCAAGCCCGATGGTTGGACCAAAGCCGATTGAAAACCAGCGTCTATAAAGCTCTTCCATTTATTGGTGGCGTTGCCGTGTTTCTCTTAATGACCGGGCTGCTCGCATCGCTATCAGAAGACGTCTTCAATCATGAGCCACTTACCGATGCCGATTTACAATTCAGTAACTGGCTACATCACCACGGTAACCCCAAACTCACGGCGGTGATGTTTGTTGCCACGTTCCTGGGTTCAACCGTGGCCGTCATCATCATTTCGGTAGTTTGCGGTTTGTACCTAATTTGGGAAAAACATTATTACTGGGCAGCCACTTTCAGTATTTGTGTTATCGGTGGCAGCTTATTGAACCGGCTCCTGAAGTACCTGTTCCGGCGCCCACGGCCGCATTTTGACGATCCGATCCTGACGCTGACGAGTTTCAGTTTTCCCAGCGGCCACACGATGATGGCGACTGTTTTGTTTGGCGCGATCGCGGCCTACCTATTCACCAGGACCCGCCAGACTTCGCAGCGCGTTCTGATAATCACGGCCGCGAGTTTGCTAATACTGCTCGTCGCGTTCAGTCGCATTTATCTTGGCGCACACTACTTAAGTGATGTGCTTGCCGCGATGGCGGAAGGCTCTGCATGGCTCGCGTTGTGCTCGACGGCTCTTCACCTCGTTACCACCCGACGGAGCACAGCCTAACTTTCAATCGACCAATCGATATTTACCGAAAATCCCAAAGACAAACCGACCGCTACCGCGTAGTCGTACTGACTTCATTGCGCACCGCGAGGCAAGTATTTGTGTAGGAAAAAAGAAAAAGCGGGCTGAGGTATTTAGCCTCAGCCCGCGCTTTGCAAAAGCATTTCTCAATTCTAGAACGTATACCGCAAAGCAAACTGCATCACGCGGCCAGGCCGTGTTTCCCCAACCGGAGTCTGCGAGCCAATGTAATTGCCAAAGCTTGCTGATGCCTGCGTCGCGAGGAACGGCTCAGGATTAAGGGACAGCGAGTCGATAACGCCGAATCGTTGGGTGTTGGTTACGTTGAAGACCTCCCAACGAAACTGCAGTTGATGCCCTTCCGCGTACCACATGTTGAACGACTTGCTCAAACTCGCGTCCAGGTTTATGTAGCTAGGCAGCCGCAGTGAATCGATATTGCGGTCGCCAACTTCTCCGGCCAACGCATTGCGGAACGACTGATAAGCAGCCGTCGGATTGCAAAAGACATTGGGAGTCCCGTCCACATCGTGGTTGCAAGAGCCAACCGGTTGCCGACGAACGCCATTGCTCGTCAACTGCCAATTCGTGGCCCATTGGGTGTCGGACGGGGAGCCTGTTGGTAATCCGGTGTTGAACCGGAAAATTCCGCCTAACTGCCAACCGCCCAAGAGACCGTTGACGATTGTAGGTGTGCCATTTAGAAATCGCTTTCCATGTCCAAACGGCAAAGCCCAAAGCCAGTTGGCATTGATGTTGTGGCGTACGTCAAAGTCCGAAACGGAGTACTCGAGATCCGGATTGAGCGCGTTTCGAATTGTGTTGCTCAATGCCCGCTGGCTGAGAAGGGTTGAGCCGTTATCCATTGACTTCGCCAAGGTGTAATTGAAGTCAAAGAGGAAGTCAGTGCCGAAGCGCTGCCGGATCGATAGTGCGCCGGCGTTATAGTCTGACCTTCCAACTGACGAAAACGTTTGCAGCGCTGCGTACTGTGGGTGAAAGAACGCGTTCTGGATCACGCCTGCGTCATCGAGGATGATCTGGAGCAGCGTGAAGTCGGAAATGTCGAACCCGAAATTTGGATCCCTGGAGTGCAGGATGAAAACTGCCTGAGTTCCTGATAGGGTTGGATCACCGAAAAAGTCATCACCCAAATTCGGGAAAAGATGATCAAAGTAAGGAATGTGAGGAACGGATCCTAACGGCGTATCCGCCAGGCGCAACTGATTAAGCTGCCGAGCGGCCGTATACCAATCCATGCCCGACTGAGGATCAACCAGATCGTTTAGCTGCATCACGTCACGAACCAATAATAGGTTGCGCGCTTTGCGTCCGATGTAGCTGACTTCAAAAGAAAGTCCCTTACCCAGTTCGCGCCCATACGACACGTTCCAGGTGTAGTGTTTAGGCGAAACCAGCGATTGATCGATGCCTGCCAAAATGCGGTCGGTACCATCTGCCGGAAATGATAAGGGAAAGGTGAGCGAAGTTGGCGCATTCACCCGCGGGAAGTTGCGCACATCGGGATTGAGGCCATCGATGCGTGGACCAAGCAGATTTGTAACGTTGGTCGAGCTGGAGCCGTTAGTCGTTTCAGAGGAGAACCCAAACGAGTTTTCACTCTCCGAGTCAACTGCGAGCTGCCCGGCGATGTGGTCGTAAAGGATGCGGAAACCGCCGCGCAATACTGACTTGCCGTTGCGGCCGAGCAGACGTCCCATAAAGTTGTCGCCAAAGTCTGGTGACCAGGCCACGCCCACATGCGGCGCCCAATTGTTCTTGTCTTTGTTGTAGAAACCTGGCGCATTATTCGCCTTGCCACCGAGATTAAAACTAATCGGATCATTCACAGGCGTCCCAGCCGCTGCGCCGGCGATGCGGCGTTGGAGAAAATCTCCCAGGTTCACATTCGGCACCAACTGGAAACCATTTACCTCATACAGGGGAGTCTCGACGCCGTACCGCACGCCATAAGACAAGGTGAGACTCGGTGATAATTTCCAGTAGTCCTGCGCATAAAGGTCGTATTCCTGCGTCGCCAGTGAACGGACCGCGGGCGTACCCCCTGGCAACAGTGTGCCGCTCTTATCGAACGTTGCCCTGATGCTGTACTGAGAGTACCTGCCCAGAGCCGCCGCGATTGCTGTTCCGTAGTCGCGATCGAAACTTGGATCCAGATCGTCTGGCGCGGCATTCAGAATTGACGAGCCTGAGCTCTGGTAGAAAGAGAAGTTCACCAGCGCCGCATCGAAAGAGTTGGCAAACGATGTGCGATCGTTGCGAATAAAGCGCAGGTTGGCTCCGCCCTGAATCGTGTGGGTATTCTTCACCCACGAAACGTCGTCAGTCACGTTCCAAACCGGGGTCGTGCGTTGTAGCCCACGTGCATAACGGAAGGGAGTAAACACGTCGCGAAAACCGATCGACGGCAGGTTGCTATCGCCTTGCTGCGTTACCCCGGCCCTGGTAAGACCGACGCGGGCGTTGTTAACCAGGTCGGCGGTAACAGTCCAGCTGTGACCAACGACAAAGCCTCTTGGGTTCACCCAAAGATTTGGCGAAGGTGTGCCAGGAAACTGCGGCGCCCGGCCAAAGAGATCGCTTTGGTAGTTACCACGGAAAAAAAGGTTCTGGCGATCGGTCAGCACCACGTCAAAACGCGCAGTGTGAGTTTCGAGTTTTACTGAGATTGGCGCGTTAAAGCGGAATCCGGCGTGATTAAGACCGTCACCTATCGAAAAATCATTTGGCAACGGCGCCGTTTGTAGAATCCCAAGACCAACTGGATTAACGCCTAAGGTCTGCGGATAAAGCGAAAGGATATTGGCCGGGGTCAATGTTCTTACACCGCTGGCCGGGCAATCAGGATTATTGATAGCGTCAACAACGCAACGATAACGAACGATGCCTTGCCGCAAAGTTGCAGTGGGAACATCACGCACCGCCGATTCTTCCGCAGCATCACGTCTGCCTTCATAGCTATAGAAGAAAAATGCGCGGTCTCGCTTAATTGGGCCGCCGATCGACCCCCCAAAGATATTTCTGATCAACTTCGGACGCGGCACCTTTTCGTCACCGACCTGCTTTTCACCGCTTATCACTTCAGGATCGTCGGCTACGAAGCGTCCGCGAGCGTTATTAAAGTAGTCGTTAGACGTGGTGACGGTGTTGCGATGATATTCGAAGAGCGATCCGTGAAAATCATTGGTTCCGGATTTGGTGACGAGCGTAACCTGCCCGCCGGACGACCTACCTTGAGTTGCAGTAGGATTCGAAGTCGTAACGCGAAACTCCTGTACTGAGTCTGGAGTCACGCGCAACACACTGGCGAAAGCATCCCCCGGAATATTCAGTGCACGATTAGTGCCGTTAACCACATCGAGACCAGTCTGTTGTTCGTTAACGTCAACGCCGTCAAGCGTGATGTTAGCCTGATCCCGGCGACTGCCATTTACTTCGCCTTCACGCGTAACGCCAGGCTGAAGCGAAAGGAGACCAACGATGTTGCGCGCGTTGAGCGGCAGTTCCTGAATGCGTCGAGTTTCGAATGTGTTGCCGATTGTGGCGTCAGTCGTGTTAAGAGGCGCTTCGTTTGCGGAAGTAACATTAACTATTTCCGACACCGCGCCAACTTCCATAGCGACATCTGCCGTTACGGAAGTGTCAACCAGTGCCTTCACCTGGGATAACGATGTTTTCTTGAAGCCGGCGGCTTCGACTTCGATAGTGTAGGTCGCAGGTGGAATGGAGCTGAAGACATAAGATCCGTCATCAGACGTGGTTTGGGTTCGAGTGAAATTCTTTTCAAGATTTGTCAGAGTAACGGTAGCACCACTTATCACGTTGCCCTGCTGATCTCGAACGATACCTCGAACGGTTGAAATACTGGTTTGGCCGAAGGAAACGATTGTTAGTAAAGAGAGCGCGAGAATCGCAAAGAAAGTCTGTGAAGCCTTACTTCTTTTCATATACCCCTCCCATAGATTGGTTGCATCGGCGGATGATCTACCTGGAGCAATCACCCGAAATTCAGGACGTGCGTTCACTGATTCGTATGACTGCCTACATGTGAGTATTCGGGGGAAGACTGTAAAACTGTTGACGCATATCTTGTTCCAAGAGATGAATTTTAGCTGCGACGGATTGGAAGTGGCCGAAATTCGTGGAGTTGCTACGAGGTGTGGACAGTTCGACGAGATTTTCGTCCAAAAATGTAGAAGAGTTTAGCTTTTTGGATTGCCACTATCGGTGTTGCCGCGTGTTGACACTCTGAAACTCTGAACCATAGACTTCTCATTGATTTAGACCGCCAGCTCAATCACGTGGGTAATCCAGATGAAAAACTCCCTTCGCCCCTTTTCGGCTCCTCATTTGTCGTTTCTCGTCGCCGGTTTGCTGGTCCTGACTGGCAGTGTTTTTGCGCAAACACAAACTGACAGGCAAAAGGGATTCGATCTCTTCGAGGCGAGTAATTTTCTGGCGGCTGTTCCCTATCTGGAAAAGGCCGCCAAGAACGCTCCCGAAGATCCGGCAGTTCTTTCGCGGCTCGGGTTCGCGCTTTACGCCTCAGCCACCAGCGAAAAGGATCTTGCCAAGAGAAACAAAATACTTCAGCACGCTCGGGAAGTGTTGCTGAAGTCGCAATCAGTTGGCGACGACAGCAATCTTACGAAGACCGCTCTCGAGTCACTTTCGCAAGGGGCCGATGGTTCGCTGCCGTTTTCGGATCTAAAAGCGGCAGAAAGGGAAATTCGTAAGGGCGAAGATGAGTTTGTTCGTGGAAATCTTGACGCCGCGCTAGCGGCATACGAAAGAGCTCTCTTGCTCGATCCGCAGTTGTATGAAGCCGCGTTGTATGCCGGCGACATGGAATTCAAGAAAGCCTACACTTCAAAGGACGAAACATACCGTCAGGAACACTTCAACAAGTCTGGCGTTTGGTTTGCTAAAGCCATTGCCATTGATCCCAATCGCGAAACTGCGTATCGCTATTGGGGAGATGCGCTCGACGGCCAGGGCAAAACCCAAGAAGCACGTGATCGTTTCGTTGAGGCAATCGTCGCGCAGCCATATGGTGGGCGAGGTCCTTATGACGGTCTAACTCAATGGGCGGATCGTCATAACGTTTCTCTTGGCCATCCCAAAATTGATATTCCTGCGAGTGTCGCTGAGAAAAAGCCAGGACAGCTTGTCGTCACGCTTGACGAACCTGGATTGAAAAACAGCAATGACGGAAGCGCAGCGTGGCTGGCGTACGGATTGATTCGAGCCTCATGGATGGGTAAGGAAGGAGCTTTCGGCGACAACTTCGCGAAAGCTTATCCCAATGAAACATCTTACCGTCACAGCCTGGCGGAAGAAACAGCGGCATTTCGTGGAGTGATTGCATCGTTAAAAGTACAAATGAAAGAGCAGCCTTCGCTACAACTGACGCCCTCCCTCAAAAACCTCTTGGACTTGAACGAAGCGGGACTGCTCGAACCCTACATATTGTTTGTACGACCTGACGCGGGTATTTCGCGAGACTACGCAAATTATCGCAGTGCAAACCGCGAAAAACTGAAGCAGTATTGGCTGCAGTTTGTGATCCAAAAGTAACGAACTGAACAAGGAGAAGCGATCTTTAAGGTCAACCGCGTTCGGCTCCACTAAAGAGAGCGCGTCGACATCGCGCTCTCTTCGTTCGGCCCCGTTAATCCTTCACTTTTGCGGAGTTACATACCGCACGTACCTTAACTCCGCCAACGCCTCCAGTTTCTCAACCGGCAAGCGACCAATCACCAGTTTCGCGCTCTTCGGATCCAACACGACTTCGAATCCGAGCGCTTTCAGTTTGGCTAACGCCTCGTCTGATTTTTCAGTCAGCCAAACCTGCAACTCTACCTTTCCGTCGTGAACGAATTTCGCTTCGTCTGGCGCAACGGTCGCCCCTGGCTGTTTGGTACGATCCACGAGCGCGATAAGCATCGGGTGAAACTTCGTAAGCAGCTCGCGTCGCTTCGTTTCTTGGGGCGATATTTTCAGGACCTCAGCCGAACCATCGGCTGCGGCCAGGCCGCCGCTACCCCCTCCGCTTCCGACTCCGGGTGAGCTGGGTTTTGGACTCTTTGATTTTGTTCTCCTGACGCTTTCCGCATTCGCAGCCGCCGGATCGAGTATGCGCTTGTCGATCGTGGTTGTTACTGCGCTCGACGACGTATCAATAGTGGAATTGGTCCCTGAGACCGTTACTACAGACTGCGCCATGGAATAGTTGACAGTGCCGCCAACGAAATTGAGAGTGCCACCACCGCGACCATACTGCGCTTGAAACTGGTCGACCATCGCTCGATTGACGCCCTCGGGAACTTCGACCGGCACATCAATCCGCCGCGGTTGCCCGCCATCCGTCACAACCATCTGTTCGACAGCGACGAATGAAGTGAACTGGGTCATCAGCCCGTAGTCCAAACCTAAATTTGTAATCGCGTCCTTTACTTCTGGCTTCATCTCGCCGCGCTGCGCACCCAGGTAATCGCGACTCATCAGATCTTCGATCCGCCGCCGCGCCCACAATGGTGCCAGCACGTTGTGTTGTGTTTCAGTTTCAGGAAACTCCACTGCGATGTCGCGGCTAAACTCCTGACCACCCATCTTGCCTTTCAAGCGAATCGTTCCCTTACCATTCCCCGTGTAGCGCCCGGTAACGATCACCGGCTTCGCGCCAAACAAATCGGGAATGCGTTGCGGATAAACATCGGTAACCGGCATTCCATTCCAATCCAGTGAGATATCAGTTAACAATGGGTTACGTACTCGTTCGTGGAAACGGCGCGCCGCGGCTGAGCCATCATCGCCAAGCGCAACGTATTCAACCTCACCGCGACCTTCCTGAGAAATCCGGTCCAGCAGGAAACGATTGACTGAACTGCCAATGCCAAACCCAAACACGCGTGCATTAGGATGTTTCTGCACTTCATCGATGATGGCCATGTCGTTGCCAACATACCCGTCAGTCATGAAGCACACGATGCGCACGTGGTCCTGTGAATCAGTTGGATCAAGCGCGGCTTTGATTGCCTTGATCATTTCGGTGCCACCAGCTCCCCTGCGACCCTCGAGAAATGCCAGAGCCTTGTTCAAGTTCTCAGGTGTCGCACGAACTGGTTCGGGAAACAGAACGCTGGTGTCGCCGGCGAAGGTTATCAAGTTAAAAGTATCGTGAGGGTATAAACCCTCAAGGGCAGCCTTCATCGCTTCCTTCGCTTTCTCAATCGGGAAACCGTTCATCGATCCGGAAGTGTCGAGCACAAACACCAGTTCTTTCGGAGCGACATCGGCGGCTGTAATTCGCTCAGGTGGCTGCAGGATCAAAGTGAAGTAGCCGCCTTTATCCATCCGGTGAGTCAGTAGTGCATCCTGAATACTCTTTCCAGCCACTTCATACTGAAGCACGAAATCTTTGTTAGGAATTGTGTTGCCTGACTTCAATCGCACGTGGGCGGCGTGAGCATTGAAACGTTCAGTTTCAATCTCCTGCGACTTTCCATTGATGCTGTCGAGCGGAACGCCTGCGTCCAGAGTGACGTCGATTGAGATGTCATGTCCGGCGCGCATGCCTTCAGCAACTAACGGCGCTGAGATGCGCGACGCGTCGGGAACTTCGGTGGTGTTTGACACGGGCGCGCCAGTTGGCTCGGTCGCTGCACCGGGCGAATAGCGTGGACCAACAACCATCGGAAAAGAAAACTCATATGAACCCGCTTCGTACTTCAACGTTTCCACATAGCTGATCGTGATCTTCACTTTCTCGCCAGGAAGAATGTTGGCAACAGATTGCGTGAAAATGTTTGGGCGCTCCTGGTTCAGCAAACTCGCGACTTGGCCGTTAGTCTTCGCCGCTTCATATACGGCCTCCGCCTCTTCACGTCGCAGAATCTTCCCGCGCACCACACGATCGCCGACCACCATGGTCATGTCGTCGACCGCGGCACTTGCCGGTAAAGGAAAAACGTAAACTGCTTCGATTTTCTCCTTGAAAGGGTTCTCAAATTCCTGGGTGACGTTAACGCGGGCGAGGAACCCTGTGATTTCAGCCTTAACGTCGGTGTGCTTGAGCGGACAGTCCGCCTTGGGCTGGCCTTTGTCATCGAAGACCCTGAGCGCGCCTTGAGTTTCGTTAGGAGTGCCCGCAGCAATCGCAGAAGAACTCTGAAGCGAAATCAAAACGACTGCGGTAAGAGCGAGCAACACAGGCAGCGAGTGGAGAAGGATGCGTCGAGACATGGCTTAGCTCCTTAGGTTGAACAGGATAAATCGTTTTTACATCACGGGGATTCCGCCAACAGTTGTTACACAACTAGACAGTTTCACAGCGTCGTTTGTTTGACGCGCGACCGTAAAACAGTTCCGAGATCGTTCGACTATCTCAGCCTCTGTTCCCTATGGCTCTGGGGATAGAACGCGGAAAGAGGGAGAGTTTGCAGTTTGACTACCACATGGATGCAGCCATAACTGGTTGCGATGTCTAAATATTTGGATAAGTTTTTGTACTGGATTAGGCTTTGACCGAAAAGTATTTGCAGCAAGACTCAGCCTGGCAGTACTTCAGAGGAGCACAATGTTTATAGATTCGACCTTCGTAAGAGTCAGCGCTCCAGCGGAGCGCGATGTGCTTTTGAGTTTTCAATCACATTCCGCTGCTAACGGAGCGGAGATAATTTCAGTGAAGCCCACGCTATAAACATCTTGCTCCTCCGGAGCAAAGACCGACTCTATTGAAAAGACTTTTCGAGAAAGCTACGTGGTGAGAAAGTTACTAACGACGGTCCAGTCACTTTTTTTTATTTTGTGAGATGTATTTTTGCAGCTTCTTCTTGTCGGAGTAGTCAGGCCTCTTTTCCAAAAACTTTTCGTACTCCACGGCAGCCAGGTCCTTCAGCCCGACGACGTCATAGATCTCGGCAATCCGCAGATGAATCTCCGCTTTACCAAGCGGATCGATCTTCAAAGCTTCGTTCATGTACGCAACAGCCTTGGATCCTTTTTTTATATTCAGGTACGCCTCGCCAAGAAAATAATTCGCTTCGGCAGACGGCGGGGGAAGTGCCACGGCCTTAGTCAGAGTCTCGATAGCACCTTCAAAGTTTTTTTGGTCCAGGCGCAGTTTGCCCAGATCAAGCAAAGCCAGGGTGCTCGTTGGCTCCAAATCTAACGCCTTAAGATAGGCCTTCTCAGCGTCGGCCGGTTTCTTCGAAAAAAAGTGTGCCGTGCCAAGTTGTGTAAACGCCTCGTAGTCTTTGGGATCGCGGTCCACCAGCTGTCGCAATTGCGAAATGGCCCGCGAGTAGTCCTTTTCCTCAAGCGACTTTTCGGCGCGTTCGAAGAGTGATTGATTATCCGAAGAACGATCGTAATGCTTCACCGCAGCGACTACACCCACTTTCGATTCTCGGCCTGAGTCGTTGGGCTGCCACTCAAGAGCAATGTCCTGACGGTAATCGCCGCCGGTCCGGTAGTCGCTGCCGGTACTCCCCAACAGGACAACGCGCACACTTGCAATTTCGTTGTTATCCAAACGAACTGAAATGTAATAGGTGCCGTTTGGCAGGTTTTCAAAACGGTAACGGCCGCCCTTGGTAACAGTTTGATGTCCAATCTCGCTGCGATTGCGTCCGGTGAGGATGACCTGGAAACTGATTGGTTTGAGGCCACTAACTTTACTCTCGTCGACCTTCAGATCGCCGTACAGCGTGTTACTGCCGCTGCCCTGCCCGAAAGCTGTTAAGGTCACGCACATCGCGAGAGCCACGATACTCACTAAGGTTGCCAATAAGCGCTGCATTTTCATGGCCAAGGATACAAGAAAGCCGGGACGATTTTACGTCCCGGCTCTCTCTTAAAACCAGCCTGAGGCTAGTAAAGGAACTTCAACCCGAACTGAATAATGCGCGGGTCGTAAGTTGTGTTGATCTGGCCAAAAGTTCCACCCGTTATGCTCGTGCTGGGATCACGGAATTGAACTGAGTTAAGAATGTTAAAGAACTCAGCCCGGAATTCCATTCGTGCTTTTTCTCCCCAGAGTGGCGTCATTTTCACGATCGCCAGATCCAGGTTCGTTCGCGATGGTCCTCTGAAAGCATTGCGTGGCAGCGCACCATAAGTTCGCAATGCCGGGTTCGTGGCGCAGGGAGTACAAGTCGATCCTCCCAGTCCACTTTGAGTAAAGACCGCGGGATTGAAGTAATAATTCCCGGGCCTCGAGTTAAATGATTGGGCCTGATGCGGATCAAACAAAACGATTGGACCAGTCAAGTTTGCATGGACCAGATTCGGATCGCCGACGCCAGATGGTCCGGGGCGGTTCCTCGCGCGACTCAAACCGGCATTCACGTCGAGTGGGAATCCAGTTCGATAAGTAAAGATGGGAGCGAGCGTCCAACCTTGAGTTAGCGCTTTTGGACCAGAACTCCATTTGCGATCAAAAGGCAGATCCCATCCGCCGCTAAAAGTAAATCGTTGGCGAATATCGAAATCGGAACTGGCACGGAACAATCCGTTCTGGTAAGTGGGCACGCGGCTGTTGCGATTACGGAACCCTGAAGCCGTGTCGATACTGTGTGCCCAAGTATAGCCAAGCGTAAAGTAAGTCTTACCGAGAAACGCCGTTTCAGAAACGCCTTTGGTCAAACTCACTTGCAGGCCGTTGTAGTTTGCAACTCCCGCATTGCGAAACTCGTCGATGTAGCTAAACGAGAAATCGTCATTGCCGGGCAGCGTATTCAATACGCGGTGCAGCGTCCCCAGAATGAACGGGTTGCGATCCACGAGGGCGGTTAACCCGTGTGACGCGCTGCCCACATAACTCACTTCACCAATCAGATCTTTGTGAAGTTCATGTTGGAAACTGAGGTTGTATTGATAGATGTAGGGCGTGCGCAGGTGTGGATCAACGAAGTAAACACCACCGCCGCCAAACGGCAAGAACCCGGCAGCATCGAAATCGATATTGTGTGCCGGTGGTCGCGACGGAAATGGATTCGGCTGACCAACATTGCCGAACGGATCGCTGAAGGCGTCCGGCCCGGTGTCCATGAACAGATCAGCGAACCCGAAGAATGGCGCCTGACCATTAAACTGCAGGTTGTCTTCGCCCTTTAGCACATCGTAGAAGACGCCAAAGCCGCCCCGAATACTTGTCTTCCCCTGACCGAATGGATCCCAGGCAAATCCAAATCGTGGAGCGAAGTCATTGAAGTCAGAAAAATTAGAACCCTTGGGAGCCCCCGGATCACCTGGAAAGAGTAATCCAGTTGGCGCATTCGGGAACCGGGTCGACTTCTGCCCGGCACCGATAGAAAACGATCGACCACGAGTGTCGAACTTGGGCTGGTTGTATTCGTACCGCAGTCCAAAGGTCAGGGTCAGGTTACGACGCATGCGCCATTCGTCCTGGAAAAATCCTGCGAACGACTTGGTGCGAATGTCTGACGGCGCTTCACCGAATTGGAAGTACTCGTCGGGTTGTCCCAGCAGGAAATCGGCAAGGGCATTACCTGATCCAATGCCGCCGGATGCCAGTGGTCCGCTAAAAGTGAACTCGCCGTTTACGTAAAAGTCATAAACAGTATTGTTCTGGTAGGCGGAATATTCGCCTCCCATTTTCATGCTATGACTACCGTGTACCCAGGAGAGCGTGTCTTGCCAATTGAAGGTGTTATTGATCAAGTTCGTCGGTCCCTGAACGCTGAATCCGATGTCCATACCATTGCCGAATAGTAGATTCGGTGGGCCGGTAGGGTGATCCGAAGCGTAGACGATGCCTAGATCGTTGCCCGTGGGTAACTTTCGCGTGGGCACCGACTGGGTTTGGTTGTCGCGTTGAGCCGTGAACCGAAAGTCGTTAATGAGGTTTGCTGAGAAAACGCTGGTGTAGCCGATGTTGGCGTAGGTACGCGGACCGCCAGTCGCCACCGGAAATCCTGGCACGGTTGCATAAGCAAAGGGAACCACTGTATCGATCTTTGTGCGTCCCAGTGTGATCGAAAGTTTGTCTTCCTTTCTCACATTGAAGTCAAACTTCATTGTTAGTTCATCGAAGTCATTGATCGCCCCGCCTTGTGACTTCAGGAAGCCGCTGGCCGCAGATGGAATCAAGCCAGCCTTAATATAGTTTTGGGCGATGGTGTTGATGCGCGTGGAGTCGATGATGCCCTGCGCGCGCAACGCTGCATTTGGTTGATATTGCGGGTGCGCGTTCAAGAAAGCGACGACGCCCGCATCAGGGCCGGTGCGCGTGGAGTTTGACAGCGAAAAATTCCCGGCTAATTCATTAGGTGTGAACACGTTGATTGAGGACGTTGTTGTTGTCGAGACTTGGCGCTGGCCCTGATAACTAAAGAAGAAGAATGCTTTGTCCCGGCCATCCCAAATCGAACGACCGCCCTCGCCGAAGCGAGGCAACAAGATCGGTCCACCGGCGGTGCCGCCAAACTGATTTCGTTTAAGCACATCGCGCGGCAGTCCATCACGCTTGTTGAAAAATGAATT
>JADMIO011478685.1_pt1 | contig 30728 bp, 24 predicted proteins | sample 8958161 | NCBI WGS metagenome assembly JADMIO01 (sample SAMN16585339, study PRJNA669376) | soil metagenome | isolation source: Crop rotation soil | place: USA: Cullars Rotation, Alabama | collected 2011 | reverse complement strand
GGGCGGCCGCCGCTGTTCGCGACGTGGATGTGGCCGATCGGCTACTTGCACTGCAGACCAGCCTTCTCGACCTGATGCGACGCCACGTTCAAGAGGGCGCAAGTCCACCAATCGAGCGGGACCGAGTAGAGGTTCAACTGCGACGTCTTGAAGCAGACCGCGCCTTGACCGCGGCGCGAGCTGACGCAGCCATGGTCGCGCTCGGCCAGGCGATTGGGCGTGCAAACAGCGTTGGTCTGCACCTACGCGATTCGATTGAAACCGTCGCGCCGGGGCCTCTGCTCACGCAAGGCGACGGAGCCACTGTGAGAGCCTCGGAGGCCGGAATTCGGAGTCGTCCTGACGTCGCAGAGGCTGAGGCACGCGTTCGACTAGCCGACGCCCACGTGATCCAAGCGCGCCAGGAGGGGCGTTTCGACATGAGTCTGTTTGGCTCCTTCATGCGGATGGATCAGGGGTTCGCGCAACGGGGTTACTCGGAGTCCGGGAGCCTGGAGCGCGTTCGAGGCACGTTTCACTATGTCTCTGCCGGCGCGATGTTCACGCTCCCGCTGCTGAACCGGAACCAGGGAGGAGTCGCCGCGGCAACGGCTCAGCGGATCGAAGCGCAGGTGACCCTCGAGGCGACGCGAATTGCCGCGAACGCGGAGGTCGCGTCGGCTGTCGCTTCTGAGGACCACGCACGGCGTGCTGTGGCGAGTATGTCTGCTGCTGTTCGCCTTAGCCGGCAGAATCTCTACGTCATCACGGAGACGTTCCATCTCGGCGGGATTTCTCTGACTGACGTCCTTGCCGAACAACGCGAATACTTGGAGACCGAACGCGCGTACACAGAAACGCTGCTGGCCGCCTTTGAAGCGCGCACAATGCTGCAGCGGGCAATAGGAGAGCAGTGATGAACGACACGGGCACCGTACGCCGCTCAACGGCGATTGTCGGCGCACTTCTCCTGATGGGTGCTAGCGCAGGCACCACGTACCTGGTGACGCGCTCAGAACGCCCGTCACCCACGCCGCCAGCTCCAAGCGGACCAGGCATGACCGCCGCCGTCCCCTCGACCCAGGAAGACGCCGTCGAGCTATCCGCGGAGGCGATGAGTCGAGCGGGTATCGAAGTCGCGCCGGTGACGACGTCACAGGCTGGCACCTCGCTCACGCTGGTGGGCACGGTGCAGCCCAACGCCTACAAGACCGTCGTGGTGACACCGGTGGCGCCCGGCCGGGTCACTCGTGTGTTGGTTGAATTGGGTCAGCAGGTCCGTGTCGGGCAAATCGTTGCGCATGTCTATAGCCCTGAGCTGGCCGATGCGCAAACGCGGTACTTGTCGGCCCGTGCGGAACTCAAGGCACATGAGCAGGAACTGTCTCGGACAGAGAAATTGGTCGAGATCGGTTCGGCGAGCCGACAGGCGCTTGAGAGACTGCATGCAGAACACACCGCTGCTCTGAGCATGGTCGAGAGCAATCGATCGCGGCTTCGCCTGCTGGGCATGGCCGACGACGCGATCGACAGTCTTATGGATGCCGCGATCAGTGGCGACTTGGCAATCGTTGCTCCGACAAACGGTACGGTGACAGCGCGATCTGCCAATCCAGGACTGAATATCGACCTGACGACGCCCCTGATGACGATCGCCGATCTATCGACGGTGTGGGTGATGGGAGATCTCTACGAACGAGACTTTGGGGCGGTACACGTCGGGACCGCTGTAACCGTCACAAGCGCTGCGTACGCGAACGAATCATGGTCCGGCACGATCGGCTACATCGATCCTCAGATCAGGCCCGACACGAGAACCGCCCAGGTGCGCGCGGAGTTGGCGAATCCGGGTGGTCGTTTGCGCTTCGGGATGTTCGTTGAGATGTCGGTCTCAAGACCGTCTGCGAGCAAGGGCATCCTCGTTCCGTCAGCCGCCGTGCAGGTCGTCGGCGATCATGCGGTTGTCTATGTGGCCGATGCGAACGCGCACGGACGGTTTGTCGAGCGCCGTGTGCGTGTGGGCGACGTAGTGGGCGATAGCCTTCAGATTCTGGAGGGTGTGCGCGCAGGAGAAGTCGTCGTAACGAAGGGGAGCTTTGCCGTTCGAGCCGAGCACGAGCGGCTGGGACTCAGCCAAGCGCCAGAGTCGTCGAGGTCGGCAACTGTCGCAAGCTCAGAGCCCCTGGATCAGCGGCAAGCCGCACGAGTGACGGTATCGTCGAACGGCTTTGAGCCAGCTCGCGTGACGTTTCGTCCCGGGCAGCCGGCTCGATTGACGTTTGTCAGAATCACGGACGCCACCTGCGCGACAGAGGTCGTAATCCCTTCCATCGGCCTCCGGAGACAGCTCCCCCTCAATAAACCTGTCGACATCGATTTGCCGGCTCAGCCCGCTGGGGAGATTGCTTTTGAGTGCGGAATGAAGATGTTCAAGGGCGCCATCATCGTCCAGTAGCGTGATGGCAAGAGAAAAACACGCTGAGAGTTAGCTCTTCCAAGCCGAGGCAGCCGCGGCAGGTTGGCGAGCTTTCAGACGTCGAAACAGCCGCCGCCGCTCCTTCCATCGCTCCTGAGATCGCTGCCGCCCTACTTGCCGCTTTTCCTTAGTCGCCGAGAGGGCCCAATCCCGCTGAGACGTCCACCAGGCCCGGGCAAACGCTCCGCGGCCCCACAACGAATCCTTGTAGTTCTGGAGCGTCCTAGACGCGTAGGTCAGTCCCCAGCATCGGCGGCAGGCCAGCGATGCGTCAGCAATTGGGAGGTACAGTCGGGTGCACCGTTGCCCGCAAGCCGAGCAAGTCAGAAACACGCGGCCGCAAGTCCACACGGCATTCGGACGAACAACCCATTCGGCCGTAAAAGGCTGCCCGCTCACCCTGAATTCCACGGTTCCCCAATCGCCTGGGCAAAGCACTCTGGAGCCGCGGCATTGTTTCAGCAGGTCTGTATACACGTCCTCAGCTCGAAGCATAGCGATGCATTGGGACGTGCGCGTACGGCGCGGACCCCAGCGCCCGCCAGGGCACCAAACCCTCGCGTCGGCCCGACCAATGAACCGCGGCCGACGTCCTCCACGTGTCAACGCTCTGTCCCATTGTGGCTTACCGAAATCAACGCTCTAAACACAGAGTTCCAATCATCGATGGGAGTGCCGTGTAGCAGGTGAATTGGGCGACAGTGACGCGGTCTCACGCGGCGAAACCGCACGCAGCCTGCAAACGTCGCATGGATTCGAGGAACTCCGCGATCTGGTTCCAACTCAGAGTGCTTGGGGACGCCACTTGGACCCCTCACCATCTCATTCGTGTTCGTGCTTGGTATTCGCAATCCCTCAAAAATAGCTCGACTACCCACCAGGCCGAAGGCGAGCATTTGCGCCGGCCCGGTAAGCAATAGCGAATGAACGTCGGAGGCTGGCGCTGCCAGTCTCCGACGCTTGGTATCCTCCCGTGGACGGGGCGCTACTTCAGCTTGAAGATCGCGCTCAGCAAGACCTCATCTCCGTGAGTAATTCGAGCGATATAGCAGCCAGGTGTCTTCGGTGTTTTCCAGTTCAGATGGAACTGGCCCCCGTTGTAGGCCAGGGTCGTATTTGCCTGCGTCACGTAGTTCACCGGATCCTCCGGCGCGAGCGAGCAGGCGATGGTCGTGGTGCTGAACTGCAGACCAGCGGTATCAATCTTCTCGACACCATTCACGAACACCTCGAACTTGAGGGGCACGGTGGACCCGCCCTTCGCCGTATTCACGAAGCCGGCGATCGGGATCACCGGCGGATAGAAGCCGGTGCCCTTCACGAACGGCGCCGGCTTTTTGACGATCGCGAACGGCGAAAACGATGTCGTGGTGCCGCACAACGTCTGCGTGGCGCTGTCCACGCTGGTTGTGATGTCGACCCACGTTTGAGTCGCCGTGTCGAAGTGCAGCAGCCTCGGCGTATCGGTGCCGAAGTCCACGCCGGTGTAGCTGAAGCAGATAGTGACCGGGCCCGAGATCGTCGCCGTCGTGTCGATCTCGTAGAACAGCGGCTGGCCGTTCACCTCCACCTGGAAGACGCCTCCGGGAAGATCAGGCAGGTCCTCCTCATCTGGATCGATCACGGCAACGGTCGTTTCACCACCCTGAGTGACGGTATCGAACGTCAGCGTCACTGGCGGGGTGTCGGGGGGAACCTCTGGCGTCACGGGAACATCGGATCCAGGGTTGGTCGCCACGACGGCGCCAACCGAAATGCCCAGGGTCGCGCTCCTGGGGTTGCCAAACCGGTTGGTGGCAAAGACGGTCGCGGGGAAGAAGCCGACCTCGAGCGGTGTGCCGGAAATCTGGCCTGTGACCGGGTCGATGTTCAGCCCGCTCGGCAGTCCTGTGGCCCCGAAACCGAACGCGTTTGTCGCCTGCACCTGGTGAGTGAAGGGGTCACCGAGTGTGGCGCTGGCCGAGTCGCCTTGCACGACTGCCACGGTCGCCGGATCGACAACGCGGGCGAGAGAGAACGTATCGCCATCGTCGCCGATCACATCCAACTGGAGCTGGTTGGCCGTAGGCGTGACGAAGTTCCCCGCGTCGGGCGGTCCTCCGCCGGCCGGCGTCACAACCAGTTCACGGGTGACAGGGTCCCACGTGTACGTGGCCACCTCGGAGCCGTCGCCACCGAACTCCGGGTGGTCGTTGGCTTGGAATAATTTAAGGCCCCGGTCGCTGCCCAGCGCAACCAGCATGAACGAGTCGTCACGCTGGCCTGGGTTGCCGAACATCCAAGCGCCGACAAGGGGCTCCGCGCTGCTGCCGGAGAATCGAATCCCCTCGAGCGGCCCCCCCGGCATGATTGTGTCCCCCGCGACGACGATCGGGCCGAAGGGTATTCCGCTAAAACCAGACGCGCCGCCGTCACCGTCGGTGTCGACCAGCGTCGTGAGGGTCAACAGGCTCCCGGTGTAGGTGTAGAGGCCACGCTCGTAGCCATCGTCACCGATCAAGTAGTAGCCCCCATCGGGGCTAAAGACGAGGACGCCTTCGGGAGGACCGGCGAAGTCGCATTCGTCGGGATCGCAAAAAGCCCAGACGCCCACCAGTGAGGTATTCGCAGGCGGTGCGGGCTGCGGATTGAAGTTGGCCAGGTCTCCAAGTCCAAACTTCGCTACGAATCCCTCGATCTTGCCTTCGCGCACGCCAGCCCCGAACACGAGGGTGCCATCGGAGGACATACCGTGGATCTGAAGACCCCTCTCAGGGTCCCACCCATCTGTCAGGAAGTCGACCCCGTGTGCGGCAAGCACGCTCGTCAGGTTGAACCAGCCGTGCGCGTTGCGGAAGTACCCGGTTGTGCCACTGCAGTTGCCGTTGAAGAACGATATGGCGACGACCGAACCGTCAGCCGTCATCCCGCCGGAGAACACTGGTGCCCCGAGGCAGCTCGTCGCCGAGCTAATTTTCGCTCCCGGGACAAGTCCGCTGTTCGGCGATCCGAGTGGTGTTTTCACGTTGGTGCTGGCCCTCCAGAGATACGCGGCCCCGTTAGGGTTCGCGGGGCTGTTGCCGATGAGGAGAACCAGATCGCCATCCGGCGACACGGCGACCGCGTCGTTGAACGTACTGAGGCCACTGAGAAGAGGGATGGCGCTAACACCCGAGCCGTGCACATAGCGATAGGCTCTGTGGTTGGTGCTGATGCCTCCCGGATTACTGACGCTGAAGCTCGAGCCCACGACCACGCTGCCGTCGGCCGAGGCTCCCCGTTCCGCGACCGGGTTCCACGTGTCGCCCGGAGACAAGAACGGAATGTAAAGACTTGTTGCGCCGACAGTGTCGAATCGAACCCCACGATGCGGAAAAGCCGGGTTGAAGGTTCCCTCGTTCGTTGAGCCGTAAAGAATTGTTCCGTCGCTGGAGATAGCTGTTGCGGCGGTGAGCGTCGTCCCCAGTGGCGGCACCAGCAGGTTGAACAGCAGGTTGAGGCTGGAAGAGTTCGTCAGAGAGCTGGTGGTCACGCGGACGGCCTGGCGTCCGTTGGTGGCATTGGTTCGTGCCATGCTTCCGATGAAATCCGCGGTAGGTGTGATGGCGTAGGCGGTCTGAGACGTTGTGGATGTCGTGTTGACGGCGATGTTTGGCAGGACGTCCAACGTTGCCGGGTTCGTCCCGTCGAACCGCCAGAGAACGGCGGTGTCCCCATCCCCGCACAGCCCCGAAGTGGGGGTACACAATCGCGTTGTCGCGCCGCCGACGGCATAGATGACGTCACCCACTTGAGTTGCGTCTCGGACCATGCTAACGGGCTGCGCTCGCAGACCCGGTAGCTGGCCGATCCCGTAGAACGCCACTGACGGATGGACGGCGCGTGGACGATCAGTAGACGCGACTACACCGATCAGAACGAGGAAAAGCAGCAGCGATCTGTGCGCGGTCATGACTCAGCCTCCCAAGCAACGTCCGTCTTGCCGACTCCCTGAACCAAGGGATCGACCCTCTCGAATAAAAAGTTCATTCGTTTGAAGGGCCGGAGTCTATACCGAAAAGGAACAGCTTGGAATGTAATGATGCCGCATGGATTCGAAAAACTCGGCGATCTGGCGACTGCTCTCGCAGCCGCTGCACCGCATCCCCTCGGTCAATATCCACGAGCCTCGGGCCCTAGACACAGAGAACTTTGTTATATAAAGTAGTCAGTGACTTCGGTGACCGGGCAGCGGTTTCCGCGTTTCACGCCGCTTTGGGAGCGGTAGCACATGACATCCTCAGTCACGAACCCCGGGAAGGCATCAGCCCGCATCGTTCTGGCCCTGGCCTTTGCCGCGATGGGCATTTACAACGCCAGCTCAGACCCCCCGGGCGGGGCCGTCGTCGGATTCCTGCTCATGCTTGCCGCCGTCCTCGTCGGCGTGAGGACCGCGCGGGGCCGGGTGCCGACCTGGGCCGAACGACTTGCGGTGGCGGTCGGCGCTCTCATCGCCGGCGGCGCGGCCTTTGTCATCCATTCGAACAAGATAGAGGCGCCCCTCTTCGCGCAGGCTCCGGGCGTACCGTCGGTCAGCGCGTCGGCGGCCTTGCCACAGTTGGCCGCAGCCGTCGACCGCGCGCGGCTGATGGTGCGCGCGGCCATCGAGGATCAGAACCTGCCAGGAGTCTCGATCGCGGTCGGCATCGGCGGCGTTCCCGGGAATATTGTCTGGGCCGAAGGGTTCGGATGGAGGGACATCGTCACGCATACACCCGTTACGCCCGATACTCGATTCAACATCGGCACTGCAGCACGGGTGATCAATCCCGCCACCGTCACATCCCTCGGCCTGACCAACACCGGTACGGATTCGGCGGCCGAATGGAGCCCGGATCACACCGGGGAGCCGGAAGAGAACTTCCCGGGCTTCACGGCCGTCCACGACCTCATCCTGAGGCCGATTGGTCTCAGCGCCCCCCGGCAGCCATTGCCGGGCGATCGCGCGACGTTCTACGTGCCGACGACATTCTGGAAGGATGACACCACGGATCCCCGCCGTGGACGACGGCTGATGTACATGCGCCACCTCGCGTGCTGTGCGGGAAAAATGGCGTTCTATTCCACGCCGTCAGATCTGGTCCGCTTCGCCCTGGCGACGAATGCAGAGAGCGTCAACGGCGAGCTCGCAGGCGGAAGCGTGATGTCGCTGATGACTCGCCGCGACAACGGAATCGTCGTTGCCCTGGTGTCGAACATCGCGCACGCGAACACCGCCGCTCTTGCGTTGAAAGTGGCTGACACGTTCGCCGAACAGAAATAGACGCCGTCGGCCGCGAAGCTGCTGATGGCCAGGCGGCTCGCTAAGACGCGTGGCGCAGACGGCAGCTAACGACAGCTTTGAGTGACGCCTGAGCTGTTCGAAGGTGCCGCCCGGGGGCACGGACGTTGCACCCTTGTCTTGCCAGAAGCCCGGCAAGGAGGGCCAACATGAGATGCACCTTACTGGCGCTCTGGTTCGCTGCACTTTTTGTGGGTTGCAATCGGTCCCAGGCGGCGGTGTCGAACACAACCTCCACGGGGACACCCGCGGTTTTCGTTGACGATGCCGCCGCCAATGGACGGCGCGAGCACGTGACCCTGTCTGGATGCCTGCGCGCGTTCGATCCTGTCGCGGCGACTGGCCCCGTCGTTGCGGACATCGCAGCCGGGCGCCTGACCCGCTTCATCCTTGAGACACCGAGGGCCGACGACGCGTTCTCGAGAGCCAACAGGTCATACGAGCTCTACGACGTGCCGCGAAATGTTCGCGACGGCGTGAACAGACGTGTCGAGGTTTCTGGATGGATCGGCCCGGCATCCGCGGCTCCAGCGCCGAGTGCGAGAGCGCGCGTTCGCGCGCGCCCCGGGGCGGCATACTTTCCCGGCGCAAACGCGATGGTCACCGGGACCATCTATTCACCCGAACCATTCAACCACCCGAGTCTCGGCGTGGATACGATGAAGATCTTCGCAGACCGATGCGGCTACTAGAACTACCAGAGATCCCAGTGCCCGCCTGCGACCACCCAGACGGTTAGAAGCGCATTGGTGACGGCGTGCGCGACGACCGCGTCGCCCAGCCGGCCGCGCCACCGGTACGCTCCAGCGTAGAAGATGCCGGCGACCGCGCCGGCAAGCCACAGCTGTCCGTGGAGGATGCCGAACACGACCGAGGAGATCAGGACTGGTCGCCAGGTGATGCTCTGCGGACGCACTGCTTCGAAGTCTGCAGACATCAATCGCCGGACGAGAAAGCCACGAAACGCCAACTCTTCGGCAATGGGCACCGTGACGATCGCTGCGAGGATCCGCGACACCAGCCATGCGGTGCGCGCGGATGCCGACAATTGCCCGAGCGCGGCGGCGGTGGTGTCGACCTCGGCTCCGCCACGCATGATCCAGTCAAGACCAATCCATAGCACGAACACCAGCGTGCCCGCCGCAACTGAGACCCCGCCGAACCTCCAGTCCTGACTGGCATAGTGGTGCCGGTAGCTCCAAATCGCGACTCCAGCAGCGAGCAGCCGCAGCGGGTACGTCCACTCGAATCCTGCCGTCGCAGCGCGCGCGATCATTGCCGCGGCCAGAATTGCCAGGAACGGGATCAGATACCACGTGGTCGCGTCCTCGGCGGATTCCTCCGCATCCAACGATCTTCCCGTCACCGTCACCCAGGACATCTGCTGCGAGGTCAGCGCGAAGCCAACTGCGACGGCGTTGAAGGCAATCCAGCCGACCTGCGAGTGAAAGCCTCCCAACGCCACGTTGGGAGCTCCCGCATTGCCAATGACAATCAGCGCGACGATGCGGAGCACGTTCGTCAGAAAGACCGCTGCCACGCCAGCGGGTATCAGCAGCAGGGCTCGAGGGAATCGCAAATCGCGGCGGCACAACCAGAGCCACGCGCCGCTGAATACGAGCATCAATGCGATGCCTTCCAGCCCGGAGCAGGACTCGTCAATCTCGACCGAGAACGTCCGTGTGCCAATCGAGGCCGTCGCCGGATCGGCGATGACCCCGGGAGTGAAAAGGCCAAGCACCGTCTTCACTAATGCGAACGTAAGGCTGACTGAGAAGCTCCAGAGCCTCCAGCTCACGGCACCCAGCAGACACGCGGCGCCAGCGACGGCCGCGGCGTACAGCCACGCGAAGCCTGTCGCGCGAACGGCGTCCTTCCACAACTGAAACGAGATGAACGCATGGATGGCCAGCATGGCGGCCAGGATTCCGGTGAGCAGCCAGGCGACGGGTAGTACATTGCCGGTGACACCAAACGCAGATCCGGCATACAGGCGAACTGACAGCAGAGCGAAGCCCGCCACCGCAATCAGGTGACCGGCCAGGTAGCCGATGTGAATCGTTTCCTTGGAAAGTCGTTCGTCGATTGAAGGGATTTCCGCGGCCGCGCGCTGATAACCGAAGAGCGCGATCAGAACGGTGGAGAGAACGACGAATCGCAGAACCCATGGGCCGGCCTGTCCTATGGCCCAGGCCAGTCCGAAGGACCCGCTCAACGAACCCGTATCGAGCCAGGAGGAAAGTGCGAGGAGCTCGATCGCGAAGAGGCCCGCGAGAGACGCGATACGCCTGATCACGTGCGATGAAAAACGAGGAGGAAGCCGCCGCGCGACAGCCGACGGCGCGTAACGCGTGCAGGCTACCGAGATTTCCGGCGTCCTCTAATCAGCAGGAGCACGCCCGCGAGTAGCGTCACCGCGCTCGTCGCAGAGCCGGGGTCAATCTCCGGTACCGGAGCTGCCTGGCACACTACGGCCATGCCCATCACCAACAGACCGACACCAGCAATTCTGTTTGCGCTCATCGTGACTCTCCGCTCGCGCCGTTAACCCAGCAATTGGCGAGTTGGAAGTGTAAATCACTCAACGAGTGCTCGCAAAACAAATCGATTGATTCATCCATGGTTGTCCCTCGAAGAACACTACCGCAGGCCGCGCTACAATCGGGGGCGTTGTTACGCCTCGGGCGCCTGCTTGATCGACATCCGCCGCGGTTCGCCGTGGTGTTGGTGGCACTTGCGGCCAGCCTGCCGCTGCCGCTTGCTGCCCAACTGGGCGAGCTGGGCGCGCGGCCTGTGATCGGCTACGCCGAACGCCCCTCGCACGACCCGGTCGCCGAGCTGGCGAGGGCGATGGCGGATGGCAGGGTGCAACTGTCCGACGACCCGGTCTCCGGACCCCTGCGTTCGCTTCTCCACGCGCTGAATGTCCCCGTCGAATCGCAGATTGCCCTGTTCGCCAAGGGCAGCCTCCAGTCCGCGCTTATCAGCCGACAGAACCCGCGAACGCTCTTTTTCAACGACACCACGGCTGTTGGGTTCGTCCGAGGCGGCGTCATCGAGCTTCTCGCACAGGACGCCGAACAGGGCGTGCACTTCTACACGCTCGACCCTGCTCCGAGCGCACCGCGAACGATCGTGCGCCGCACGGAGTGCTTCTCGTGTCACTACACGTACGTCACCTCCAACGTCCCAGGCGCCATCTCTCGAAGCGCCGCACGCTATGTCATCGATCATCACGTGGCGCTCGAGCAGCGCTGGGGCGGCATCTACGTCACGGCCGACCAGCTCCCGGCGCGACATCTGGGCAACATTGACGTTCTGAAGCTCTTGAGCGGCCCGCCGACGGAGGTGTCTGAACCGCTGCCTTCGCTGGAGGGACAGTTCGACCCAGCCGGGTATCTGGCCCGGTCGAGCGACGTCGTGGCACTTCTCGTCTTCGACCACCAGATGCGCATGATGAACCTCCTCACGAGACTTGGATGGGTAGCGCGCGCTGCCACGACGGATACAGCGGCGCACGCCGCCATGACGCAGACGGTCGACGAGGTGGCGGACTACCTTTTGTTTGAAGACGAAGCGCCGCTCGGAGGCGCGGTCAAAGGCTCGTCAGGATTTGCCGAAGGATTCGCCGCACGCGGGCCACGCGACCATCGCGGCCGATCGCTCAGGGATTTCGATCTGACCGATCGCATCTTCCAGTACCGGTGCAGCTACATGATCTACGCTCCCGTGTTCGACGCGCTTCCCGCGGACGCACGCGCGGCCCTTTACGACCGTATGTGGCGTGTGCTGTCGGGGCGCGCCACGTCCACCCGTCCCCCACGGGCAAGCGCCGACGAGCGTCGAGCGATCGTGGAGATCTTGAGAGACACGAAGCCCAATCTTCCGAGTTACTTCGATCCCGCTCGAGTCTTGTAGTGGACGCCCGTGCTGGTCCGTTCTGGAGACATCGACGGGCACTTGTGGCCGTTCGTTGACCGGCGGGCTATGCACTCCCGCCAACCGACCGGCGCCGCCACGTGAACATTCGGCCTGGCGGCTCTGAAAGGGAAGAGCTCAAACGTCGCGCCGGCAGCCGCAAATCCCAAGATCTCCCGCAGTTGGGCTATTTGGTGCACGAAGGCGGTCACTTGGTTCCAACTCAAAGTGCCTGGGGACGCCAACATGTTGGACAGATCGTCCCTTCGACCAGCTTGCAGTCAATGTCTTGCCGCACGTCGCCCAGCCAACGAGGCCCCTCACTGGAAAGTCCGGCCGATCGCGCTGATGCGGTGTCGTAAACCGCGGGTCAACTCGCCAACCCGGTAGCTCTCCGTCGGGATTGCTTCACAACCGTGGACTTGACATCCTATATATAGCAACGCTATATACAGGACTCCATGGCATCGCTGAGTCATTCGATCAAACGCGGCAGCGCGGAGCTCGCCATCCTGATGGTGCTCAAAGACCAGCCGCTGCACGGCTACGAGATCGCGCGCCGGATTGAGCGGGACACAGCCGGCGTCCTTCATTTCACGCTCGCCTCGCTCTATCCGCTGCTGTACCGCATGGAGAAGCGCGGCTGGACCAGGGGAGCCTGGGAAACGACGTCCGGTGGCGTCAAGCGCCGCTGCTACAGCCTGACGGCGGCGGGGCTGAAGCAGCTTGCGGCGTCGCGCCGTGAATGGAGCATATTTTTCCGCGCACTCGATCAGCTCGGGGGCTTAAGCCGTGCGTGATTGGTCGAGCGTCGTACGCTCGCAGCTGATGGCGCTCGGTATTGAGGCCGAGCGCGAGAAACAGATTCGCGCCGAGTTGGCCGGGCACCTTGAAGATGCCTACGCCGATGCCATCCGGCGCGGATGCACCGAAGAAGATGCGGCCGCCCACGCATTGGCGCAGGTGCCCGACTGGACACGCCTGGCGGACGCCATCCGCCGCGCCGATCAGAAAGAAGGTCCGATGAGTCCCGATGCAAGAACCCTCTGGCTGCCCGGAATGGCCGCGTTGGGCTGCGCGGCCGCGGTGATGCTCGGCGTCCCGCGGTTGCTCCCGGCTTCGCTCTGGCTCGATCCGAGAGCGACCATGCCGATGGCGGCCGGGCTGCTCCTTTCGTATCTGGCGTTCGGAGCGCTCGGCGCCTCGTTGTCGCGCCGCGCGGGCGGCGGCATCGCGGCCCGCCTCGCCGCGGGAATCTTTCCGCTGGCGCTCCATGTGTCCATTTTCGTCACGGTCGTCGTCGCGGCGATGTTTGGAGATCGCCGGAGCCCGGAGGGCATCCAGATCAACTTCCAGCTGCGTGCGGCGCTGATCTTCATCGTCATTCCTGGCGTCGCGCTGGCCGTTGGCACGCTGCCGTTCCTGAGGGAGGGCGCCAAGACACGCCTCCGCGTAACTTGACGGCTTTCGACCGCCACGACCGGCAGGGACTCACGCGCTCCTTGAAAGGTAATGTCGCGGTGCTTGAGGAAGTGTGGCCGACAGCAACCTGGGAGCTAAACCCAAAAAATAAACGAACCGCCCCGCGCAAGGAACAGCGGCTCTAGCGACCTCTCGGGGCGTAGACGATATGAATCGGACCATCCGTGTCCAACGGTTGGTTCCAGAGGGTCCCGCAGGCGCCGCAGCGATAGTGGTCCACGCGCAGCGCGAGACTCAGCGCGTCGAGGCGCTTGGTGGTGACGCCTTGGCACGTCGGACAGGTCTTACTCGGAAGCGGGGCGTGGATCTCCAAGGGGCGCTCGCGAGTCTATCCTGCAACGGCCGACGCGGCTGGAAATCATTTCAGCTCAAATTATCTCGAACGTGCGGCAGTGCTTGGACCTCAAAGGCCGCCTATCGGCGCCACTCGAAATCCCAACCCGCGTGCAGCGAGTAGTTAAGGCCCCAGTCCTCCACGGTGAACGGAACGCCCTGAAGCACTGGCGCGCCCCCATGCACTGAGTTGTGGGTGTATGCGGCGGTTGGGTAGATGTAGAAGTGCTTGCCGAAATGCTGGTAGTAGCCTCCGCTCGGACCCACGCTCAGCTGCGAAAACGTCGTTTCCCCGGTCAGCGTCTCCGCACGGAGGCGCAGGTGTTGATTGATGAGCGCGACACCGAGCGCAGGTCCATTCTTCATCGGCCCACGAAAGCGGTACGTGATGCGAAACACCTCGAGGAATTTGGCCTTCGCCTTCCACTTGACGGCGTCGTAGTTGTCATCTCCTGAGAGAAGGAAACTCGGGAACTCGTAAGCGCCCACACCAAAGGCGGCCTGCAGCCCGTTCGGCAGCGACACATTGAGAATGCCTGAATAGCCCGGCAGGGCGAACGCGAGCACGTCGGCCTCGAGCGCGATCGACGCCGGAGGCTCCTGAGCCGATGCAGAACCAGACAAAAACCCCAACACACACAGGACGAGTGACACTCGGAGCATGAACGCCTATCCTTTACGATATTTTAGCGACGGAGGTTTATCACTCGGATTGCTCGTGGCCGCAACTGCCATTTTTGTCTCTTTCGGCTCAGCCCATCGTGGGCAAAGGAGGACGGTGCGAGAACGGATTGCATTTTGGTGGACCGATAGAGCCGAGGGGCGGCCCGCCACGTATGCGTTCGTGGCGTCGGTCTTTCTTTTTATCGTGCTCTACGGAGGGGGCGCGCTTGTCGCTCAGGCTTTCGGGGATCTGAGGGCGTTCGTCACCGATCCTCGGTGGGCCGCATCCGCCCTCATCATTGTGCTCAGCGCATTCCAGCTCGTGACGTTACCGCGCGGCATCGCGCGACTGTGGGAGCACTTGATTCCATGGCTCGCCAACTCGAATGCGGAGATCGCCGCCCTTAAGGCGCAGACGCGCCCCCTGCTTGCCCGTTTCTTTCCAGTGAGCGTCTTCGTGTGGCTTGCATTCGGCTTCGCGTGGGTGCTGATGGGGAGTTGGGGTGAGTTCTTCCACAGCCGCGAACTCGCGCCAATCCTCAACGCGATTTACGGCTTCGGATTCCGGTGGTATTTCCTGGGAGCAGCAGCCGTGTTCAACAGCGTCGGACTCTGGCTGCTATTGCGACGTCTGGGTCGTTCGCTGAATTTCCGCCCGGCGTTGCTCTTGTCCGGTGGTAAGGGGGCGCTAAGGCCCTTTAATCAACTTCTCTGGGAAGCGTGGCGATATTTCATGGCAGTGATCGTCCTGGCCGGTGTCGTCACAATGCCTGTACGTGGGCGGGGACTGCGGTTTGAGGACGCGATTCTGTGGATCGTGATCGTGGGGCTGCTCGTGATGCAGTTCTCGTCGCAGCAGCCGATCAATCGGCTGCTGGCGTCCACAAAGGCCAGTGCATTGGACCGACTCCACGAACGCCTGGATCAGGAACGCCTAGCCGCGGACGACGAATCGGAGGATGGAAGCCGGAGAACGAATCGCGTCCAGATCCTTCTTCACGATCTCCGCACCGTCGAAGCCTTTGCACCGACGCTTGTGGACAGCCGCTTCGTGGTGCAAATTGCCTTGAGCGTGACAGCCTCCTTGATCGCGAACTTTCTCGTGCAGACAATGTTCGCGAAGCTGCTCGGGCCCTAGATCCGACGTAGAGCGCCGGCTTCAAAGCGGGCGCCGTTGCAACCTGCGGTTTTACTTGTGCTGTCTGGGCGGCGAGACGATGCGTATCGGTTCCTCGGCATCATTCGGCCTGTTCCAGACCATGCCGCACTTTTCGCAGCGGTAGTAAATGACATACGAGCCGCGGCTGCTCTCTTCGAGTCGCTGGGACGAAGCGTTGCAGTGGGGGCAAGGCCGAATCATTGTCAGGCCGTTCCAAAGAAAATCGTCCAACAAGGTTTCCGGGCGATCCTGGTCCACATCGCGTCGCATTTGCGCACGCGCACTGGCCACGCGTCCACGCGGTGCGTTTCCTTACATGACCCCAAGTGGTCGAGCCAGATCAAATGCTGCATACGCGCATTGCCTTCGCAAACGGCGTACCCGCCCTTGTCGATCGCAAGGGGACAACGGGAATGAATTCTGCAGTGTCGTTTCGGGCTGGCGTATGGCTTCCACTGCGAATACCGGCATGGTCTGGCTCTTCATCGGCGCTGCTTCCGGCGCGGCCTTGGTCGTCCTGTTCGCTCTTTTTTCGATGCGTCGTCGCTCCGAGGCACGCCCCGCAGATCTCGGCACGGTCAGTAAGGCTTGGCTGGCGCAGCGGCGAGCGGACGTCTACGACGTGAATCGGTAGGACGCGGGTGCCCAGTGAATTAGTGAAGGAGGACCCGACCGTGCGGGAGGCCAGTCGTTCGGTCAGCGATCCAGACCGAGCTGCGTCAACAAGTCCAGTGCGAGAGCGGCCGACTTTCGCATCTTTTCGAGGTCGGCTCGGTTCACGACCGCGCCCTCAGCGCGAAGCTCCCTCGGTTAGCCGTTCGTAGTTATCCCCTTCGGTGTGGCGCCAGACGCGAACCCCAGCCAGTTTCGCGAGGGCGTGTGCGCGCTGTGCCGCTCCAGGGAAGTCCTCGCTGATGCCGATGTACTCCCACCACGGTCCTGGTCCAAGACCGGGCAGCACGCGGCCCAGTAGGTAGCCGAAGGGGATTTGAGACACCGTGATGTCACCAGGACGGCAACACTCGTCGTCGTTTTGCGGGTTGATGCTAATGGGCACGTGCGACAAGCAAGCGCACTGCCGCGGCCTCGTTCGACTCAGCGTGCTCCCGGTCTTACGGCCGAAGACTCTCCCCGGCATTCGGGGAGGTCCTTCACCGGACCGACGATCGAATGCAGGCTTGGGGATGCTCCACACCGCGGCGCAGCTGCCGCAACGGAAGTACCACACCCTCACTCGATCGTCGTCGGTCGAAAAGGGGACGAGCGCAACGGCGGAGCACGAAGGGCAACGCTGCGGCGCGAGTTCCGGTGGAATCACAGACACTGGGCACCTCGGAGTTGTCGCGGTTGTAAATGTCGAAGTGGTCAGACCTTTCTTCGACTGGGCTCCCCCAGGCATCGCGCGCCACTCATTCGATCAGTGGAAGCGGTCGGGACGTTCGTAGTGTTGTCCACTTAGACGACGATCACTGTAAATTGTTTGCTGCTAAGGGGCTTCCCTCATCGCGGCCACTCACGGATCACACTCTCTTCCAGGAATGGCAAAGACGCGCGCTGCACATCAAGACGAACACTGCGGGCACAGACCAGGCGAAGAATCTTGAGCTTCACGTCTGCCTCGGCGGGACGAGGTGGTCAAGTCGTTTCTACTGTCTCCTCGACGAGCACAGCGGGAGCAGGCGGGCGAGCAATGGCCGGACCACTCACGCGACGATCGCGCGGGGCGTTCGGACGCCTCCGGTCCACGACGAAAGCTGCTTCCTGCCGTCCCGGCGTAAGGATCCTCGGCAGAGCCGCTGGATCAACCTTCGGCGTGCTCCATACACAGCCGCAGCTCGAGCACCGGTAGCCATCGGTCCATGCACCGAGAGTGTTTTCATCCCACGAAGAAGTTTGGCGCGAACAGGTCGGGCACGGACGCAGCGGCATAGTCCACGCATCTTGGCAAAAAACTCTTGAGCCTAATAGTTAGGAGTACCCCGCATTTCGGACGATTTCGTGGGCCGGAACCTGAGAAACCATTGCGGCCGCGGTCGTGCAGGACGTCAGGGCTGACCCTTATATTCGAGCTGAAGAGACGTCTTGAAAGCGCTGACCCACGGCCGGATTGGGCACACGTCGCGGCAGAGAAGTTGCTTAGCCGCCGGCGGAGCGTCCCCATGAAAAAAGTAAACAATCTTCGAAAGACTTCGTCCGCTGAGACTTCGCGCCCTGCTGCAGCCCAAGAGGCTCCACGCGAAGCCGTGGATTCAGGGATGTCCCTCGCTCGGTTTGACGGCGACGAAACGCCGAGCGCCGCGAATGAACAGAGAGGCCCGCGCGCGGACGGGTACGACCAGGACACGATTCGTCGTCGAGCTTACGAGCTGTACTTGAACCGCAATGGCGCGGAGGGCGATGCGGATGCCGACTGGTTCGCCGCGGAACAGGAGATCCGCGGTCAGCGCGTGTCCGCTGACTGAATGAGAGTCATCGGGGATCTGGACTGTCGCTCACGACGAATGCGTCTCTTGCTCGGCTGTCAACATCACGACGACTGATCGACCATTGACGACCGATGTCGCGGACACGGGATCGGTCGTGACGGCCCGAGGCGTCGCCGCGCCGGAATCGAGCACGCGGGTCCACGCGCGGTTGTTCACAAGCGCCGGCAGCGTCCACTCGACGTCCGTCTCCGTTGGATTGAAGATGAGCAGGCACGGGGCCTCGCCTCCGAGGAGCATCGCAAACGCGCGGAACCCACAGTCAGACCACTGCTCTTGAGTAATCGTGTGTCCGTCCGGCGTCAGCCACTCGACATCCTTCATCCCGCAGGGGTCAAGGTGCGCACCGTGGAGGAAGTGGTTCTGATGCAGCTGCGGCGTGCGACGCCTGAGCGCAATGAGCTCGCGGACGAATTCCAAGTGCGCGGCATTGGTTGACGACAGCGTCCAATCGACCCAGCTGAGTTCATTGTCCTGGCAGTAAGCGTTGTTGTTGCCGTGCTGAGTCCGCGCCAACTCGTCGCCGGCGAGAATCATCGGCGTGCCTTGCGAGCACAACAGCGTCGCCATCACGTTCCGCATCTGTCGCTGCCGCAAATCAAGAATCGCGGGGTCGTCGGTTGGCCCCTCCGCGCCGTAGTTCGCAGAATGGTTGTTGGAGGAGCCGTCGGCGTTGTCTTCCCCGTTGGCCTCATTGTGTTTGTCGGAGTAGCTGACGACGTCGTTGAGTGTGAAGCCGTCGTGAGCGGTGACGAAATTGATGCTCGCCCACGGCTTCCGCCCGCGGTGGTCGAACAAATCGGCCGACCCGCAGAGCCGCGGGCTCAACGCTCCAGCCGACGCACGATGGTTCCAGAAGTCACGCACCGTGTCGCGGTACCGATCGTTCCATTCGGCCCATCCGGGCGGGAAGCCCCCGACCTGGTACCCACCAGGGCCGCAGTCCCACGGCTCGGCGATCAACTTGACGTTTGCGAGTACGGGATCCTGAATGCACGCGGTGAGGAACGCGCTGTGCTCGTCGAACTTCTCCTGCGGGCGTGAGAGCGTCGTCCCCAAGTCGAAGCGGAAGCCGTCCACGTGCATTTCCGCGGCCCAGTAACGCAGGCTATCCGTAATCATCTGCGTCACGCGCGGATGCCTGAGGTTGAGGGTGTTGCCGGTGCCGGCGTCGTTGTTGTAGTAGCGGCGGTTGTCGCCGACCAGCCGGTAGTACGAGGCGTTGTCGAGCCCGCGAAATGACAGCGTGGGGCCCAGCTCGTTTCCTTCCGCGGAGTGGTTGTAGACAACGTCGAGAATGACCTCGAGGCCTGCGTCGTGGAACCGCGCGACCATCTCCTTGAACTCGCGGACGCCGTCTCCGCGGTCGGAGAGGTAGCGCGGATCCGGCGCGAAGAACCCGATGCTGTTGTAGCCCCAGAAGTTCTTCAGGCCGCGATCGAGGAGATGGCGATCGTCTACGAACATGTGAACCGGCATCAGCTCGACAGCCGTGATGCCGAGCGATTTGATGTAATCGATCATTGGCGCGCTGCCGAGCCCCGCGAACGTGCCGCGCTGACGCTCAGGTATGTCGTTGCGCAGGCGCGTGAATCCGCCCACATGGAGCTCGTAGATGATCGTGTCGGCCCACGGGATCGCCGGCCGCCGGGCGGCGTCGGTTTCGCCAAACCCGGGCGCGACCACGACTGACTTGGGCACAAACGGGGCGCTGTCACGTGTGTCGAAGCTCAGGTCCGCCTGTTCGTCTCCAACGACGTAGCCAAAACAGGCGTCGTCCCACGTCAACGCACCCACGTGGGCTCGCGCGTACGGATCGAGGAGCAGCTTGTTCGGATTGAAGCGGTAACCGGCCTCTGGCTCATACGGTCCGTGGACGCGAAAGCCGTACACCGTGCCGGGCCCGACGCCTTCGACGTACCCGTTCCACATTTCATCGGTGTAGTCGGGAAGATCGAGTCGCTCTATCTCGACGTTGCCCTCATTGTCGAAGAAGCAGACCTCGACTCGCGTGGCGTGTGCGGAGAACAGGCTGAAGTTGACGCCGGCGCCGTCGAACGTCGCGCCTTGCGGATGATCCGTACCAGCCGAGCAGGTATGTTTGGCGGTCAAAGTCATAGTTGGTCAGCCGAACCTAGCAAGGGTCGCTCCAGCTCACGGAGCCGTTTCACAATTCGTAGAAGTTCCGCGACGCTCCACGCCTGCGAAATGCAGCCACGGGGGGAAAAGGGAAGCTCGGCATCAAAAATCTCGCTGATCGTTCCGATGCCGGTCTCGCTCAAGTGACCGTCGAATGCGCCGACCAGCGCTGCGGCCGACACGTGATCGTCCGGGTGCACCTTGAGCCAGGCGTCGACGAATGGACCCATGAGCCACGGCCAGACCGTGCCCTGGTGATACGCCGCATCGCGCGCGTGAAGATCACCGTCGTAGCGCCGCTGATACAGAGGGTGGGTGGGAGACAGTGTCCGTAGACCGAACGGAGTGGCGAGGTGCTGCTGCACGACCTGCAGCACGGGGGCCCAACGTGCTTCGTCGAGAATCGGATGCGTCAGCGAGATCGCGAGCACCTGGTTTGGACGGCACGCCGCATCGTCGCCGTTCTCTCCGTCGATCACGTCGTAGAGATGCTGACCTTGGTCGTACCAGAAGCGGCGGTTGAATGATTGTCGGGCGCGTTCGGCAGAGTGGGCGATCGGTGCAGCGCGGTCGACGGCGCCTTCCATGGTCAACCACGATTCGAGCAGACGAAGCGCGTTGTAAAAGAGTGCGTTGATCTCGACCGCCTTGCCGCGTCTCGGCGTGACCACCCAGCCGTCGACCTTGGCGTCCATCCAGGTAAGTTGATAGCCCTCTTCGCCTTGCCGCAGAAGACCATCGGCTGGATCCACGCCGATTCCGAAGCGCGTGCCGAGAAGGTGGTGCTGGACGATGTCCTCGAGCACCGGCAGCAGCAGTCGAAGGGTGTCGCGATCGCCAGTCGTATCCACGTAGCGTGCGACCGCGTGGAAGAACCAGAGGGTGGCGTCAGCGGTGTGGTAGAGGCCCTCGCGTTCGCCGTCCGGAAACATGTTCGGGATGAGGCCATCCCGCACGTAGCTCGCGAACGTTCTGAGGATCAGCATGGCCTCGGCTGCACGGCCGGTCGAGAGCGTGAGTCCTTCGAGGCTGATCATCGTGTCTCGGCCCCAGTCGGTGAACCAGTGATAGCCGGCAATCACCGTGCGCGCTTCGGTGCCGAGCGCAGCGGCTCGCGTGGCGTCGGCTGGCCGCGCCGCAGGCGAGACGAGGAACTGATCCGCGGCGAGCACGAGCTCGCGAGTAAGCTCGCTGTCGGCGAGTGGCGCCTGTGCAAGAAGAGTGCTTCTGCGCGACATCTCGGTGTCGAACGCGGCACCAGGCGTGAGCGCCTCGATCATCTCCCACGATTCTGTCGAGGCTACGAGAGTGGCGTCGGCGGACTCGGCCGCGCCGTCGAGCGGCAGCTGAAAGTAGCCGGGACTCCACAGCGTGCCCCGGTACTCATAGCCGCGCGACTGTTCGAGCAGGTAACCATTCGGCAATCGCGACGTCTCGAGCGTGAGCGCGGACTGGCGACCGTAGAACATCAGCCGCAAGAGCGGCAGCTCCGGTGCCGCCACGATCTCGAAGCGTCCTTCGCTTGCGGTCAGGGTGTAGGGAGCTGGCAGCTCTTCGCGGAGCGAGCTCTCGTAGTGCCGCACGTGCATGTACGGCCGGAGCTCGAGCCTGGCCGGCGAGCCGCTCTGAAGCATGCGGTAGCTGACGTGCACCGTGTTCTGCCGATACGGCATCAGGACACGTTTTTCGAGGGCGAAGCCGTCTCCTTCATAGCGCCAGATCGGAAGTCCCGACTCGAGGCGGAATTCGACCAGCGGCAGGAACGCGGCGCCAGGTGCTGTCGAGGAACTCGAATCCGGCAGCGGTTGCGGCTCGAGAGCGATAGTCGAACCCGACGCGAGACGAAGGCGCGCGTCGACATGGCTCAGCATCATCATCCGCCCGATGGGCGCGGGCAGCGCAGAGACGAGGACGCCGTGATACCGCCGCGTCACGATGCCCGACACGCAGCCGGATGCGTAGCCTCCGAGCCCGTTCGTCACGATCCACTCGCGGCTCGAATACGACGCCGCGTCGCGAACGGGGAAAGCGATCGATCGGCACGGGCCGGTCATTGGGGAACTGAGGAGAGCAGCACCGCGGACTGCCCGGGAACGATCCAGTTGTCGTCGGTGTCGAGCGGCGCCGTGCCTTGACCGCCGTACGCGGGATCTTCGCTCGACCACAGCAGCGACCAGCGCCGGCCGGTCTCGGGCGCAAGCAGCGGTTCCGGCGCGGGATTGAAGTGCAGGCCCGCGCCGAGATTGACGATCAGCAATCGATCGTGTTCGTCTGATGACGAGGGCGCCTCGAGGCGGGGATCGTCGGCGAACCAGCGCAAGACAAATGCCTGAGAAGAAAGCACCGCGCCGTCCAGCACGCATCGGGCATCAGGGCGGATGAGCGGATCGTGGCGCCGCAAGGCCAGAAGATCGCGGTGCAACGCGACCACTTCCGGTCGCGGGGCGTCATGCGAGAGCGCGCAGCGCGTAAACGTCTCGGCCGCACCCGGATCGGGCAGCGCGTCGAGCAGATTGCGTGACGCCGGGCTGCGAAACTGACTCATGAACTCGGCTCGGCCCTCGCGGACGGCTGTGCCGAGCGCGTCCTGGTGATCGGCAAAGTAGAGGAACGGCGTCTCTGCCCCGTATTCCTGTCCCTGAAAGAACATCGGCGTTCCCGGCGAGAGGAGCCACGCGGCGGTGACCGCGCGATACACGCCGGGGCTCGATTGCAGGAGGAGGCGCGTGCCTCGTCCATCGGGGCCGTTCGCCACCTGATCGTGATTTTCAAGAAACGTGATGAGCCGAAACGGGGCGAGTCCACGCGTCGGCGTGCCTCGTCGTGCCTTTTGCCACGAGTAGCGTTGTCCTTGATACAGAAAGCCCCATTTCGCGAGCGACAGAAATTCCTGCGACGTGCCGCCGTAGTCGGTGTAGTACCCCTCCCGCCGGCCCGTCAGCGCCACCACGGCGTTGTGGTGGAAGTCCTCGTTCCACAACGCGTCGAGCTCGAAGCCGCCCTCGCGCCGGTCGCGCACCAGCCGCGCGTCCTGCGGTTCGTTCTCGGCAACGACGATGATCGTCCGGCGGCCCGCCGCGTCTCGCGCCCGTGCGGCGATCTCGGCGACGATGTGGGGCGTCGAGGCGTCGAAGATCTGCTGGGTTGCGTCCAGGCGCAGCCCGTCGAAATGAAACTCCTCGATCCAGTACGCGGCGTTCGCCGCCATGAACTCTCGCACCGCCGCCGCGTCGTCGTCGAAGTTGATCGCGTCGCCCCATTCGTTGTCGTAGCGGGAGGAAAAATAGCGGCCGGTAAACTTGCCGAGAAAATTGCCGTCCGGCCCGAGATGGTTGTAGACGACGTCGAGGATGACGCCGAGCCCGTGGCCATGAGCGCGATCGACGAAGTGGCGCAAATCGTCCGGGCTTCCGTATAGGTGCGTCGGCGCGAAGAGCGCGACGCCGTCGTAGCCCCAACCGCGGGTTCCAGCGAACTCCGCGACGGGCATCATTTCGATCGTCGTAATTCCGATGTCTCTCAGGGCGGGGAAACGACCTGCCGCGGCCGACCAGGTACCTTCAGGCGTGAAGGTGCCGACGTGCATTTCGTAGAGCACCTGATTTTCGATGGTCAGCCCGGCCCAACCAGTGTCCGTCCAGACGAAGCTCGTCGGATCGACGATTTGGGACGGACCGTGGGGTCCGAGCGGCTGGTACCGTGACGCCGGATCAGGGTAGCGTTCGCCGCTCGTGCCGAGCCGATAGCGATACAGCTCACCTGGGCCGATGCCCGGCACGACTCCACCGAAGTACCCGTTCTCCTGGGGGGATAGTGGGTGTTCGGCGAGGGAGCGCCCCTCTGAGTCCTCGACGATCAGTCCCACCGATGTGTGATCGGGCGCCCAGACTCGGAATTGCGCGCCACCGTGCGGTTGCAACGTTGCGCCGATCGGCTGGTGTTTCGTCAGGGAAGGCGGGTCGCGGCGCATTCGGTCGGGCGCCGTGAAAGCACAAGTTATGCCTGATGAGTCAGCGGCTCTGGTTCCGCGGAACGCGGTTTGCTCAACCGTACGGATGCGGCGGCCGCATTGCCCTACCAGTTCGTACCGTTTCCAGTTCAATCGCCAATTTCGATTCTGCGATGCCGAGCGGCTCCTCCCGTATTTGGAAACGCTTGGGGTCAGCGACTGCTATGCCTCGCCGGTGTTGAAGGCTGTTTCGGGCAGCGAGCACGGCTACGATGTCTGCGATTACGGCGCGCTCAACCCTGAACTGGGCTCGGACGACGATTTCGATCGGCTTGCAGCTGCGCTTGCACACCGTGATCTCGGGTTGATACTCGACTTCGTTCCCAATCACATGGGACTCGACCCAGCGGCCAATCGCTGGTGGCGCGATGTGCTCGAGTATGGCCGGCGGTCGCCGTTCGCCGAATACTTCGACATCGACTGGTGGCCCGTCACCGAAGAATTGCGAGGACGGGTCTTGCTGCCGATTCTAGAAGACGGCTACGGGGACACGCTGCATCGTGGCGCCATCCAGCTCGCGCTCGACGGCGCGGATATCGTCGTCCGGTATCACGACAGGAGTCTGCCGACGACGCCTGCGTCGCGAACGGGAATACTGCGAGAGGCACTGCGGCGGCTGAATGGCGAGGGTGTGTCGCGCGAAGCTGATGTCGTCGCGCTCGCACGCCTCGCAGATGACCATGCCGGCCTTCGCGTTGCCGAACCGTCAGCATCGGACTACTACGCGAGAGCGAAGGACCTTGACGCACGCATGCAGCTGCTGCTCGGGGCCGCGCCGGCCGTGCAGCTGGCAGTTGGCGCCGCCGTCGATGCGGTTGCGGGCGTGAGCGGGGATCCCGCCAGCTTCGACCGCCTTCATGAAGTGCTCGAACAGCAACACTACCGTCTGGCGCACTGGAAGACATCGTTCGACGAGATCAACTATCGGCGGTTCTTCGACGTGAATCAGCTCGGGGCGATTCGAATGGAAGTGCCGCGCGTATTCGAGGACGCGCATCGGAAAATTCTGCAGCTCATCGGCGAGGGCAAGGTCACGGGACTGCGAATCGACCATCCAGACGGCCTCCTCGACCCGGCGCAGTATTTCAGTCAGCTGCGGGACGCAATTGCTGCGGTTCGAACGGATGTCGGCGAGGCTCGGCGCGACAATCAGCTGTTCCACGTCGTCGCGGAGAAGGTGCTCGGCCGCGATGAAATGCTTCCGCAGGACTGGAAGGTATGGGGCACGACGGGCTACGGATTCCTGAACGACGTCAACGGCCTCTTCGTGGACGGTTCCTGCGAGCCTGCACTGCGCAGCCTGTACGCCCGGGTGACCGGTCGTCATGAACCCTTCTCGGAAGTCGCCCACCGCTGTCGCCGTCTGGTGACGCGCAGCTCAATGGCCAGCGAACTGGCCGTGCTCACCCACGAGCTGAAGCAGATTGCCGGCGCCGATCGGAGGACGCGCGATTTCACGACGACCGCGTTGCGGCGTGCGATCGCCGAGACGGTGGCCTCGATGCCCGTCTACAGGAGCTACGTCATCGAGCGCGGCGTGTCGGCGAGAGACATCCAGACGATCGATATCGCGATCGATCGCGCCCGACGTCACAACCCGGTGATGGCCCCCGCCGTCTTTCTCCTGCTCAGGCAAATCCTTCTGGACGAAGGCGACGCCGCATCGGCCGTCACGCGGACCCATCGGCGATTTGCGATGAGAATGCAGCAGTTCAGCGCGCCGGTTCAGGCGAAAGGAATCGAAGACACCGCCTTCTATCGCTACAACACGTTGATCTCCCTGAACGAGGTCGGCGGCGATCCCGGACAGGTCGGTAGCGGCGCCGACAGACTGCACGCCGGCAACCGCGAGCGCCTGGAACGCTGGCCTGCGGAGATGACCTCGACTGCTACGCACGACACGAAGCGCGGTGAAGATAGCCGGGCTCGTCTGAACGTGCTCTCGGAGATGGTTCGGCCATGGCGTCGCGCAGTGATGCAGTGGCGCCGGATCAACGCGCTTCGACGCACGGCGGTCGATCGCGAGCCCGCGCCTGATGCGAACGATGAATATCTCTTCTACCAGGCAATTCTCGGCGCGTGGCCGTTGGAAGCACCCGGCACGTCCGTGCCGGTCGAGGCGCCTGAGGATTTCGTCGAGCGCGTGAAGGCCTACATGCTCAAGGCCGTCCGCGAGGCGAAGACCCACACGAGCTGGCTGAATCAGAATCGCGCCTACGAAGATGCGGTGTCCGTGTTCGTTGAGACGACGCTGCGCGGTCCGGCGGCGCGCCGCTTTTTGTCTGCGTTTGTGCCGTTCGTGCGCGAGGTCGCGCAAGGCGGGGTCATCAATTCGCTGTCGCAGCTGGTGCTCAAGATTGCATCACCAGGCGTGCCGGACTTTTACCAGGGAACCGAGCTGTGGCAGTTCGACTTCGCGGATCCGGACAATCGCCGGCCGGTCGACTATGGCGCGCGCGCGCTGATGCTGGAGGAAATGCGCCCGTGGTTGGAGCGATGCGAACGTCTGAATCGCGAGTCAGCCGACGCAGTCCAGCCGCCCATGGACTATGTGCGTGAGCTGGTGGAGTCGGCGCATGATGGCCGGATCAAACTCTTCGTGACGGCCGCAGGCCTCCGGCTGCGCCGCAGGTATCCGCTCCTGTTCCTCGAAGGCGCCTACGAGTCTCTTCGTAGTGGCGGCCCTGGTGCGCAGCACATCGTCGCATTCGCGCGGCGCGCACACGGTGCGTGCGCCGTCGCCGTGGCACCGCGGCTTCTTACGTCGTTGAAGCGGTCAGTTCCCGCGACTGACCAGCTCGACCCGTGGAAGGACACGTGGATTCAGTTGCCTCCTGATGTCGCCGACCGGCCGCTTCGCAGTGCGCTGACCGGCGCATCGGTTGTCGCGCCAGGTGGACGCCTGCCGGCGAGCGACGTATTCGCATGCTGCCCGGTCAACTTATTGCTCGATGCGCCGGGGCTTGATGCGGCTGCCCGCCTGGGCGGCGGCAGAGATGCGACGTCAGCCTGACGGGAAGTGCCTGCGCTCTCTATCCCGGCAAGTCCCTCAAGCCTTCGAGGCGCTGATGCATCTCGCTGACTGTCTTCTGCATCTCTCCGCAGCAGTGGCGTTCCAGAATCAGTTGCTCGTCCAATCGCGCGATTTCGTCGAGCAATCCAGTCACCACCGCAAATCGCTCGTCATCAGACGGTTCGGCGCCCAGACGCTGTTTCGCTGCTCGTAGCCGTTCGACGCGGCCGATCCTGTGCCGCAAGGCGCGCAGTTGCGCCTCAGCCTGGGCGAGCAGATCAAGATGCTGGGTGAACACCCATTCGGCGAGGCGTTCCACAGTGCTCAGAATCTGAGCCCGCTTCCCATCCGCGTCAGCCATCGCTCTTGTCTGTTTGCAAACGCCGCTCTCAAAATCGCGTACCGGACGGGGAGATCGAGCTACTCGCAGAGGCTGGAAACGCCTTTGCTATTGCCACAATAGGGAGCCACTGACACGTTTATGAGCGCGGGCCTGGATCGCGAGAACTTCGGTCGGTAGAGGCGGCTCACCTCGCTGACACCGCGGCCGCGATGCATGGAAGTGAGGGCGTCGAGCATGGGAGATTCACAAGAGCTGACCGACGCGTCAATCCGCCAGTTCCTGGCGGCCCTCGCGTCGGCAGAGGCCACGCACGGAGCCGTGGCCGCGGCAGCGGTCACGGGCGGGATGGGCGCAGCTCTGCTACAAATGGTTGCTGCGCTCCCTCTGACGAGATCGGGTTCGGCCGCTGACCGACAGGCGTTGGCGAACTCCAGCGCAGCCCTGAGCGCGCTGCAAGAGCAACTCATCGCGAGTATTGCGGCCGAGACCTCGGGGATGATTCGCACTGCTCGCAGGATGCCGCAGGAAAACCCGGCGCAACGGGCGGAACGAGCGGCGGCGGTTCAACTTGCGCTCAGAGCCGCGGCCGATATTCCGCTCGCGGTCGCGAGATTCTGCACGATCGCTTTGCGACACGCCCAGACCGTTGCGGCGCACTGCTCGCGCGCCGCGGCCCAAGACGTGGTGTTTGCAATCAACCTTCTGCGCGTCGCTTTCTCTGGTGCGCGCGCGAATCTTGAAACAAAACTCAGCAGCCTGACCGACGTGGACTACACCACCGCGCTCGTCGACGAGATGGCGCTGCTCAGTCAGGAAGCCGCGCGCGTCGCATCCGAGGCAGAGACGACAGTCCAAACCCCGCCGTCCTGATGGGAATCAAAGGGGAGTAAAGACGGCGGGGTTGCTGGCGGAGATGGCCGCCCGTCACCGTGCGCACGTCTCGGACAGCATCTTCACACTACCCACTCGCAGCTCTGGCGCGGTCGCCGCTAGTTCGCGACTGGCCGCGTCGCTCGGTGGAGGCGGTGCCAAGCTGTCTAGCGTTCCCGTGATTTCGACGCGATGCCCCACGTGGGAATTGAGCGTCGACGCTTCAGCATTCAAACGGTACAGGCTGCCTTTCGAGTTCCCGGTGGATGCCGAAGGGGCGCCCGAAGTGCTGTTTGGTTGAACTGCCGCGGTCCCATTCGTGGCGCTCGTCAACACAAACGACTGGCTATCCACCGTCGTACCGATGGTGCCGCGAATTACCTGATCGGCGCGCTCGACGCAGCCAGTAATGGTGACGGCTGTCGAAGAGGCTGGGTTGGATTGACTCCCGCTCGGCGCCTGCGTGTACGCAGCGTTGGTGCACACGACGACCAATGAAGCAATGGCGGCGATGTGATACGTCATCTGTGTGGCCCTCCGCCTGCACGTGATGCAATCGTGACGCCGCGATGCGCGCCTCGCATCCAATCAATGCCGCCAGCGAAAAGGTCATCAGCATGTTTGCTGGCCGCAGTCTTGTGTACTGCACGTCGATGCAGCGGCGTCTGGTCTTTCATCTCGCCATCCTGGCAACCGCCGCGGTTCAAGCCGCAAGCGCGGCTAGCGCTCAGTTGTTCTCGGCCGACGACGAACTGGAGCTTCGTCTCAGGGCCCCGGTTGCTGCCTTGCTTGCGCGCGGGAGTCCTGGGCAGGATGACGCCGTCGACGGAACGTTGGCGTACACGGACGCCGGCAAGCAGGTCACGATCGACGACGTCCGCATCACGCTCCGCGGAAATACGAGCCGCAGGGATAACGAATGCACCTTCCCCAAGCTGACGCTCGAGCTCAAGGACAGTCCGGCAGTCAGAAGGTCGATCTTTCAAGACATTCGCGAACTCAAGGTCGGTACCCACTGCGGTGAACGGCGGGAAGGGGAGCTCACACCGCTCGGGCGAGTCGCCAACGAACAAAGTGTCGTTCGAGAAACCTTTGTCTACCAGCTGTTGGAGGCGATGGGCGTCCCATCGTTCAAGACGAGAGCCGCGCGCATCGCCTATGACGATCCAACTGCAGGAACGAAACCGCTCGTTCGCCGGGCGATGCTGATCGAAGACGCAGATCTCGCGATGGCACGGCTCCACGCAAGGCGTGAGATTGAACTGGAGCAGTTCGGGTGGGCGGGACGGGATCTTGCGCCTGCTGACGTCGCCTCTCTGAACTTTGCCGAGGCGATGATCGGTAACTTCGACTGGTGTCTTCGAATGTCGCCCGAGGATACATATCGCTGTGACGCGACAAAACCACTGTGGAACATTGCGGTGTTCGCGCGCGAGGACGGGACGACCCTTCCCGTACCCTATGACTTCGACCTCGCAGGCATCGTTACCGGGCGGCACCCGTGGTTCGGTGACGTGTTCGACGAACGCTTCTCGGTGTCGCGGTCGCAGGTCGAAGTCGAGGTGCTGAGTCAGCTTCAGAGGGCCCGAAGCCTGTTTCCTCGAGACCTGCTCGACGCGACACGACAGCGGTTCCTCAATCGAGAACCGCAAGCGCGGCAGGCAGTCGAAGAGTCGAAGCTGGATCCACAGGGACGGCGTCAGGCGACCGCATACTTGACGGCCTTCTTTGACGCCATCGCAACCGATGCCGCGTTTTACCGACCTGTGGTGATCGCTGAGGACACCTCCGCATACGCGTCGCCCAACGGACCCGCCGTCGTATGTCCGGACAGCGGGACGATCCCCGTTGGCACGCCCGTCAGCGCCCCACTCGAGGTCAACGGCAATCGTGTGAGGGTGCACATCCTCGATGCCCTGTGGCATTGGGCGGGCAATCATCGCTGCGACGCGATTCGCCACGGCGACGTGTGGGTCGACCGTCAGGCGATAGGCACGCAATATCCTTAGCCGTTGCTTCGCGGCTCCTACTGGAACCAAACGGCGCGTCCATTCGTCCTGCCCAAACGGAGGTGGACAGGAATGAATCGATTCTTTGCACTTGTGACTGCGGTTCTGCTGGGCGCCGGACTCGCTGCAGCTCAGCCAAATCCGAATGTGAAGATGAGAGTGACGCTGCCAGACAACCAGACCCACGAGCTCGTCGCGCCGGAAAGCGGCATTGCAACGCTCACGTTGGGAGATGGAACCGAGATCGGCATTCGCCCGACAATCCAGGACTCGAAGCCATGGACCCGCGTCGTGATCACGTTCTTCAGGATGCCAACCGCGAGTCACCCGACTGAGGAGATTGGAGCAGTTGAGGCAAGAACAGGCGGACCGATGGTGCAGACGAAAACGACTCCGGTATTCAAGGTCGCGGTCGTGAGCGTCTCGGAATCCGTCGGTTCGAACGGATCAGCGGCGGGGAAGACCTAGCAACAGACCTTCGACTTCGCCTTTGGTCGGGTGAAGAAAATGGGTCGGCGGGCGCGCGCGGGACAGCTACTCGAGGAGCTGCGAG
>JADMIO010932637.1_pt1 | contig 30733 bp, 25 predicted proteins | sample 8958161 | NCBI WGS metagenome assembly JADMIO01 (sample SAMN16585339, study PRJNA669376) | soil metagenome | isolation source: Crop rotation soil | place: USA: Cullars Rotation, Alabama | collected 2011 | reverse complement strand
GCCGCGACTTCAAGTCACGTGAATTCCAAGCTTCGGATCCCACTGTGCTGGAAAGAAGCTCGCTTCTTGATTTCCAGATGTGCCCGATTGGCGATGTGGAACGGTGAACCCCGGCAAGGTGCCGAGTCCCCAGCGGTTCTGGGATTGGCCAACTTCCTTTGCGTAAGGCCTTGTACAGAACTGGGTCATCAGCTTCAGCTCCTTCGCCAACCCTGACCCTCGTCTCATTCCAAACTGCTTTTATGCCGGACGATAGAAACGAAAAAAGCCCCCGAGAACTCGCATTCCCGGGGGCTTTTTCTTGAAACTTGGTGGTGATAGGTGGACTTGAACCACCGACCCCAGCATTATGAATGCTGTGCTCTAACCAACTGAGCTATATCACCCGACAGCCGAGCATTATCCAGATTTTGCGCGGGTGTGTCAAGGATACGCCCAAAACTATCTGCAGTGCGCCAGTCACGCGGGCGCTGCGGGGTGGGCGGCGATCTGCGCGAGCATCATAGGCGCGGGGTCGGGGCCGAGGCAGTCGAGCACGATCCGCTCGGGCATGGCGCGCAGCCAGGTGAGCTGGCGCTTGGCGAGCTGGCGGGTGGCGATGATGCCCGTCTCGCGCAGAGTTGGGCGGTCAATGGTGCCGTCGAGGTAGTCCCAGGCCTGGCGGTAGCCGACGCAGCGCATCGAGGGCAGGTTGGGGTGCAGGTCGCCGCGCGCGCGCAGGGCCGCCACTTCCGCGACCAGGCCGGTGTCGTCGCGCGTGCCCAGCATTTGGTCGAAGCGGGTGGCGATGCGGCGGTGGAGGACGGCGCGGTCGGACGGTTCGAGGGCAAACGAGAGCAGCTCGAAGGGCAGCTCCAGCTTGCCGCGGCCGGACAGCAGGGCGGACATGGGCTGGCCGCTCAATTCGTGGATCTCCAGGGCTCGGTTGATGCGCTGGGCGTCGTTGGGCGCGAGGCGCTCGGCGGTGATGGGATCGACTTCGCGCAGGCGCGCATGCAGGGCGGGCCAGCCCAGTCGTGCGGCATCAAGCTCCAGGCGGGCGCGCACGGCGGCGTCGGCGGTGGGCAAGTCGTCCAGTCCCTCCGTCAGCCCCTTGAAATACATCATGGTGCCGCCCACCAGCAGCGGCAGGGCGCCGCGCGCGCTGATGGCGTCGACCAGGCGCAGGGTGTCGGTGCGAAACTGGGCGACCGAGTAGGCGTCGAGGGGGTCGATGATGTCGATCAGGTGGTGCGGCACGGCGGCCAGTTCCTGGGGCGTCGGCTTGGCCGTGCCGATGTCCATGCCGCGGTAGACCAGGGCCGAGTCGACCGAGATGATTTCGACGGGGCGCTCCTGCGCGATGGCCAGCGCGGCGGCGGTCTTGCCCGACGCGGTCGGGCCCATGATGGCGGCCGCCAGCGGTTTGTGGGACGCGGCCATCACTGCCCGCGCAAGAACAGCTTGTCGAGCGCAGCGATTTCCAGCTGCACCCAGGTGGGGCGGCCATGGTTGCACTGGTCGGCCCGTTCGGTCGCCTCCATCTGACGCAGCAGGGCGTTCATTTCCGGCACCGACAGCATGCGGTTGGCGCGCACCGCCGTGTGGCAGGCCAGGGTACCCAATAACTCATTGCGCCGTTCGATCAGCACGCGCGAGCCGCCGTATTCGCGCACGTCGCGCAGCACGTCGCGCGCCAGGGTCTGGGCATCCGCGCCCTTGAGCAGCACGGGCACGGAGCGCACGGCCAGGGTGGTAGGCGACAGGGCGGCGATATCGAAACCCAGCGCCTTCAAGGTGTCGGCGTGTTCCTGGGCGGTGCCCACTTCGATGGGGTCCGCATAAAAGGTGACGGGGATGAGCAGGGACTGCACCTGCATCTCCTGGCCGTCGACCTGGGCGTCCAGTGCCGATTTCAGTTGTTCGTAAAGGATGCGCTCGTGGGCGGCGTGCATGTCGACCAGGACCATGCCCTTGGCATTCTGGGCCAGCACGTAGATGCCGTGCAGTTGGGCCAGGGCGAAGCCGAGCGGGTAGTCCTCGTTCGACATGGTGGACGCCGGCGCCGTGTAGGGAATCACGGGGGCGCTGGCGGCGCCGTAGCGCACCGCGCTTTCGGCCACGCGCAGCGGCGTGCGCTCGCCATCGCTGAACAGGGCGCCGTAGGCATCGGTCGACTGGGTCACGCCGGGCTGATAACGCTGCCCCGTGAACGGCGATGGCGAGAAGGTGCTTGACGCCAGGGCCGCGCCAAATGACGTCTGTTCGTGCTCGCGCCGCAAGTTGGCGCCAAACCCGCCTGCCGCGCCGGCGACGTCGGCTGCGGGCAGGGGTGCGGGCACGCTGCCGTGCGAAGTCGCCGAGGTCTGCGCCAGCGCGCGCTGCACGGCGTGGAAAACGAACTGGTGGACGGCGCGGCTGTCGCGAAAGCGCACTTCGATTTTCGAGGGGTGGACATTGACGTCGACCAGGGCAGGATCCAGATCGAGCGCCAGCACATACGATGGAAAGCGGTCGCCGTGCAGCACGTCCTGGTAGGCGGCGCGCACCGCGTGCATGAGCAGCTTGTCGCGGACAAAACGTCCGTTCACGTAAAAAAACTGGCCGTCCGCGCGGGCTTTTGACGCGGTCGGCAAACCGGCGTAGCCGTGCAGGCGCAGGGGGCCGGCTGTTTCGTCCAGCGGCAGGCGCGCCTCGGCAAATTCGCTGCCGAGGATGTGGGCGCTGCGCTTGTCGATCGGTCCCACCTTCCAGTGGTCGATGGTGCGGCCGTTGTGGCTCAAGCTGAACGCGACGTCCGGCCGCGCCAGCGCGATGCGGCGCACCACCTCGGCGCAGTGGCCATATTCGGTCTGCTCGGACTTTAAAAATTTGCGGCGGGCGGGCGTGTTGAAGTAGAGGTCCTGCACGTCGATGGTGGTGCCGTGCGGGCCCGACGAAGGCGCGACCGTGCCCAGGTGCGAGCCCACCAGTTCCCAGGCGTGGGGCGCATCGATGGTGCGGGACGTCACGGTGACGGCGGCCACCGCCGCGATCGAGGCCAGCGCCTCGCCCCGGAAGCCGAGCGTGGAAACGTTTTCCAGGTCGTGCAGGGACGCGATTTTCGAGGTGGCGTGGCGGGCCAGGGCGAGGGGCAGCTGTTCCGGCGCGATGCCGCGGCCGTTGTCGGTGATGGCGATGCGCTTGACGCCCCCTTCCTCCAGCCGCACCGTGATCGCCGTGGCGCCCGCATCGAGGGCGTTTTCCAGCAGCTCCTTGACGACGGCGGACGGGCGTTCCACCACTTCCCCGGCGGCGATCTGCGAGATCAGCTGGTCGGGCAGGGGCTGGATGGGGCGGGGTGCGGAGGGGAGGGGGGCGTTCATGGGCAGATTATAGCGTGGGCTAATCTGCCGGGCAGCGGGTGAATACCGGGGACTGGCGCTTGCCGCCTGTCCCCGTCGTTGGAACGCGGCGTATGTAAAACCGGTGACAGGCGGCGAGCGCCTGTCCCCGTCGTTGGAACGCGGCGTATGTAAAACCGGTGACAGGCGGCAAGCGCCAGTCCCCATCCTTGGAACGCGGCGTATGTAAAACCGGTGACAGGCGGCGAGCGCCAGTCCCCTGTCTTAATTCATCGTCCGCACCGGAATCGGCGCATTGCACAGATCGATATGCCCCGCCGCGACCTTGGTCCACGGGCCGCCGCGGTTTCTCTGCGCTTCGACGGCTTGCTGGAAGGCGGCGCTGTCGGTGCGCATCACCTCCAGCTTGCTGCGCTCGTTGTCCGGCACGTCGGCGGAAAATGTGACGGCGGTGATGGGCACCATTGCCGATGGCTGGTCGAAAAAGCCCATCGGGCCGGGGCCGCGCGGGATGGTCGAGAGCAGGGGCATGCCGTCGACAACGCGGCCGACCACGGTGATGTTGCGGTCGAGCTGGCGGGGCGCCTGGCCGATCACGACGTAGAGCGAGCTGCCGCTGCCGCTGTCGGCGCCGTTGTCGCGGCCGACGCCGACCATGCCGTAGCAGTGGGCCAGCCAGGCGCGGCCGGTTTTCGGGTCGCGCGCGGAGGGCATGCCGTTCGAGTGGCCCACCACGGGGGCGTAGCCGTCGCGGTCCTTGAGGCGGGTGAACTGGCGGTCGGTGCGCAGATCGATCGTGAATTCGCCGGGCAGGGTGGCGGAGGCCGTGCCCAGCGACTTCGGGTTCTTTTCGTCGGCGTCGCCCCACTGGCTGACCCAGTTGTCCTGCGAGCGGATCACGGCCAGGCCGTCGAAATAATGTTCCTTGACGAGGGTGCGGATGTTGGCCACGTGGCGGGGCGCAAACGTTGGCGCCAGTTCGATCACCACCCGCCCGCCGGGCAGCTGCATGTACAGGGTGTTGGCGGGGTCGAGGGGGCGCCAGTCGGACGGCTTGGAGGCCTTGATGACGTCGGCCAGGGAGGGCTTCGGCGGCAACTCCGCGGCGGCGACCGTAAAGGCGGAGCAGGCCAGGACGGCGGTGAACAGGGTGGTCGGCAAACGGCCGGGCAGGGGCATCGGGGTCTCCATCGATTCGAGCGCAAGGGGAACTATTGTAAGGCCGGGCATGGTCAAAACGAAAACAGGCCGCTGCAAAAAAAAAGCTGAAAATGCTTGCCAAGCGGTCAATACACTGAGCAATGGGAATGGTATGATGCGCCGCTACCTTTTAGGATGACTATGGATCTGACGCAATTTTTCGACATGATTTTGCATGTCGATAAAACCCTGGGCAATTTGCTGGCCCTGTACGGGGTGTATGTCTATGCGGTGCTGTTCGCCATCGTGTTTTGCGAAACGGGCCTGGTCGTGCTGTTCTTTTTTCCGGGCGACACCCTGCTCTTCATTGCGGGCGCCTTTTGCGCCACCGGGCAGATGAGTTATCCCTTGCTGCTGGCGCTGCTGATTACGGCGGCCGTCACCGGCAATACCCTCAATTACTATATCGGCGAAGCGATCGGCCAGCGCGTGTTCACCCACGATTACCGCTGGATCAACAAGGAAGCGCTGCGCCGCACCCATGACTTTTTTGAAAAGCATGGCGGCAAGACCATTATCCTGGCCCGCTTCGTGCCCGTGGTGCGCACCTTCGCGCCCTTCGTGGCGGGCGTGTCCGACATGACCCACACCCGCTTCCAGCTCTACAACATCACGGGCGCCGTGGCCTGGGTGATCTCGCTCGTGACCGCCGGCTATTTCTTTGGCAATATCCCCGCCGTGCGCGACCACTTGACCACCATCGTGCTGCTGGGCGTGGCCGTGGCCGTCGTGCCGGTCGCCCTGGGCGGCCTGTGGAAGGTGGCCGGCAAGATGCGCGGCCGCCGCTGATCCGTACTAGTTCGCCTGGGTGGCGCCCTTTCCACCCAAATGTTTCCGTACGGCTCAAGTTTTATCGGGGGCGCGCCGTTATCCAGTAAGTAAAGTGACTCTCTGGATTGCCATGCGTATCCTGATTACCCTGTTTGTTTGCTGCCTGGCTGCAGGCGCCGCGCAAGCGAACGATCCCCCTGCCGCCGCCAAGGCCGAGCTGCCCAAGGGCGAGCTGGCCAAGGCCGACGTGGCCGCCAAAGCCGCGCCCGCAGGCAAGGCGGACGCCAAGCCGCTTGCCAAGCCGGAAGCCAAGGCCGAGCCCAAGGTGGACCCCAACCCCGTTCTCATCAAGCAAACCGCCGCCGCCCAGCTTCTCAAGGAAGAAGAGGCCGAAGCGGAGTTGTCGGCCAAGATCGCCACCCGCCTGGCCGCCATGCGCGCCAACCAGGCCGCCCGCGCCGCTGCCGCCGCCAAGGCCCGCAAGGCTGCCGACCTGCAGCGCCAGCGCGATCAGGCGGCCCTGGCCGCTGCCATGGCCACCGTCCACCCGGCCAATGGCCAGCTGCTCAACACGGCCATGCTCAACCCCAGCGTGCCCAACACCGCGCCGATGCTGACCAGCGCTCACTGGTCTTACGATGGCGACACGGGGCCCGCCAACTGGGGCCGCATCAATCCCGCCTGGGCCAAGTGCGGCACCGGCACCCGCCAGTCGCCCATCGACTTGCGCGACGGCATGAAGGTCGACCTGGAACAGATCGCCATCGATTACCGCGCCTCCGGTTTCAACGTCATCGACAACGGCCATACCATCCAGGTGGGCGTGGGTCTGGGCAATTACATCACGGTAGGCAACCGCACCTACGAGTTGCAGCAGTTTCACTTCCACCGGCCGTCGGAAGAAAAGATCAACGGCCGCGGTACGGAGATGGTGGTGCATCTGGTACACAAGGATGGCGAAGGCAATATCGCCGTGATCGCCGTGCTGCTGGAGCGGGGCGCGGCCAATCCCATGATCCAGACCGTCTGGAACAATCTGCCGCTGGAAAAGAACCTCGCCGTCAATCCCGTCGTCGCCCTGGACGTCAACGAAATCCTGCCGAAAAAGCGCGAATATTTTACGTTCATGGGTTCGCTCACCACGCCGCCGTGCACGGAAAATGTGCTGTGGATGGTGATGAAGCAGCCCATGCAGGCCTCGCCCGCCCAGATGGCCCTGTTCAGCCGCCTGTATCCCCTGAATGCGCGCTCGATTCAAGCCAGCAATGGCCGCATGGTCAAAGAGTCGAATTAGAGCGCCTAACAAAACCTCCATTGCTGCGTTGCTCCGGCTTGCCGTACAGTCATACTGTCTTCGCCGTCGCGCCTTGCCATGAAGGTTGTGTCAGGCGCTCTTAGGCGTTTTTAACGCGCAGCACATTGTGCCCACGCCAGGTGGCGCCCGCCGCCAGGCTGATGGGCGCAATCACGGCCGGTTCGATGCAGACGAAATGGCGGTACTCGTGGGGCGCCATGTCGGCCATGGCCGCCTGGCCCGGGTTCCACACCACCGCATCCGTAAATCCCTGCTGGGTCGAGACCACCTGGCGATTGCCGTCGTGCAGGGTCACGCGCCCGCCGATGTGGCTGTAGATGGCGTCGAGCGCTTCGCCGATCGCCAGCGTGTCTTCCTGCACCCCGTCGATGCGCACCGCCGCCACATCGTGTACATGATGATAGGTGTGCAAGGCCGCTGAAAAATCGAAGGCGGCAGAACCCGTGTTCACCACTTCCAGGGTCATCGCCAGCTGCTCGCCGCCGATGGCCACCCGCAGGCGCAGGCCGAAAGGGTGGGGCCACTCGGCTGCGCGGGCGGGCGCGAGATCGCTTGGAGCCAGTTCCAGCACGACATAGGCGGCGCCGTCCGCTTCGCCGCTGTCGGCCACTTTCCAGTTGCTGACCCGGGCAAAGCCGTGGCGCAGGATGGGGCCCCGTTCATTAAACTGGGGGAAGATCACGGGCACGCCGCCGCGGATGGGGCGGCTGCCGTCCAGCGCCGAGCGCTCCGAGCAAAACAGTTGTTCCGCGCCATCGGGCGTTTTCCAGGACACCAGGTGGGCGCCAAACAGGGTGAGTACGGCGCGGGCGCCATCGGCATGTTGCAGGTGGACGGTGGGCAGGCTGCCCAGCTTGGCGGAGTGAATGACGCTCATGGGAGAGAAGAAAATTCCTTAGCTCAGCCGGCCCTTGGCCAGCGGCGGGTTGTTGGCGAAATAGCGGCGGATGCCCTTGGTGATGGCATTGGCGATCTGGTCCTGGTAGCCATTGTCTTTCAAACGCGCTTCCTCTTCCGGATTGGAGATGAAGGCGGTCTCGATCAGGATCGAGGGGATGTCCGGCGCTTTCAGCACGGCAAAGCCGGCCTGCTCGACGGCGCCCCGGTGCAGGCGGGCGATGCCGCCGATTTCGCCCAGCACGGCCTTGCCCAGCTTCAAGCTGTCGTTGATCTGGGCCGTGGTCGACAGGTCCAGCAGCACGCTGGCCAGCTGCCGGTCCTGGGTGCCGATGTTGACGCCGCCGATGGCGTCGGCCAGGTTTTCCTTGTTGGCCAGCCAGCGCGCCGCCGTCGAGGAGGCGCCTTTCTCGGACAGCACGAACACGGACGAGCCCCGCGCCGACGGCTCCACGAAGGCGTCCGCGTGCAGGGAGACGAACAGGTCGGCCTGCACCTTGCGCGCCTTTTCCACGCGCTGGTTGAGGGGCACGAAAAAGTCGGCGTCGCGGGTCAGCATCACCCGCATGTTCGGCAACTCTTCCAGCTTGAACTTGAGGCGCTTGGCAATCGCCAGCACGATGTCTTTCTCGCGCGTGCCGGAGGCGCCCGTAGCGCCGGGATCTTCGCCGCCGTGGCCGGGATCGAGGGCAATCGTGATCAGGCGCGCCACCTTTTGCTCGGGCCGCAGGGCCGGATGCGCCGGCTGCGCTTGCGGCAAGGGCAGCGTCGGCGGCGGCGTGGTGGCCGCTGGCGGCGCTGGTTTCACTACCGCCATGGGCGGCAGTTCCGATTGCTGGGCGGCGATCGGGTCGGGCGGCGCCTGCTTGACGGCGGTGTCGCCCACGGGCGCGTCGGGGTCGCGCGTCCAGTCGCCTTTTTCAATCATGGCGGCAATGGGATCGACGGGCGCGACGGGATACAAATCGAAAATCAGCCGGTGTTTATAGGCGCCCACGGGCGGCAAGGTGAACACCTGGGGGCGGATCTCTTCTTTCAGATCGAACACGAGGCGCACCACGTTGGGCCGGTTCTGGCCCACCCGCACCTGCTTGATGTAGGGATCGTTCGACTGGATTTTCGCCACCAGGGTCTTGAGGGTGGGATTGAGTTCCAGGCCCTCGATGTCCACCACCAGGCGGTGGGGATCGGTCACGACGAAATGATTGGTCTTGAGTTCCGAATCGTTTTCCAGGGTGACCCGGGTGTAGTCCTCGGCCGGCCACACCCGCACGGCCAGGATCTGCGCGGCCCGCGCGGAGATCGGTGCAATGACGGACAGCAGCAGGGTCCCGCCCGCTTTCAACATCACGCGGCGGCGCTGGGATCGTGCGGAAGCGGCAGTGGCAGTGGCAGTGGCAGGACTAGGCGGTGCGCCCGTCAGGACGGGGCGGAAACGAAGGAGAGGCGGTCGAGGCATAGCGAACCCAGGTGGGACAACGCTTGCAATTCTACCTTACGACCTGTGCCCGCCACATGCAGAAACACGTCCAAATCGGGCGGCGGCAACACGGGATCGCCTTTTTCCGGCCACTCGACGATGCAGATGTTGTCTTGATTGAATTCTTCGCGAAAGCCTGCGTCCAGAAACTCTTCCGGACTGCTCATGCGGTAGAGGTCGAAGTGGATGGCCTGCACGGCCCGGCCCTCGATCGTCAGCTGATACGGTTCCGACAAGGTGTAGGTGGGGCTCTTGACCTTGCCCGCGTGGCCGGCCGCCTGCAACAGGGCGCGGGTCAGCGCCGTCTTGCCGGCGCCCAGGTCGCCATGCAGGTAGATGACGAGGCCGGGCGCAAGCACGCGGGCCAGCGCCGCGCCCAGGCGGGTGGTGGCGTCGTCGTCGGCTAGGTAGGCTGTGAAGTGCTGCATCGCATAAAATGGTGAGTTGAAGTGGCGCGCCGTGCCGCGAATGTGATTGCCCATGAACCCAGTTTCCCCCGACCTGCAGCAACTGGCCGCCGCCATCAAGGGCTGGGGACGGGAGCTGGGCTTTGCCGACGTGGGCATCGCTGGCATCGAGCTGGGCCAGGCGGAAGCGGGCTTGCAAGCCTGGCTGGACGCGGGCCATCACGGCGAGATGGATTATATGGCAAGCCACGGCAGCAAGCGCGCCCGGCCCGCCGAACTGGTGCCGGGCACGGTGCGGGTGATCAGCGCCCGCATGGATTATTTGCCGATCGACACGCCGCCGGACTGGCGCGAGCGCGAGGCGGCGCGGCTAAGCGATCCGAACGCGGCCGTGGTCTCCCTGTACGCGCGGGGCCGCGATTATCACAAGGTCTTGCGTGGCCGCCTGCAGCAATTGGCCGCGCGCATCGAGTCAGCCATCGGTCCCTTCGGCTACCGCGTGTTCACCGATTCGGCGCCGGTGATGGAACTGCCCCTGGCCGAGCAGGCCGGGCTGGGCTGGCGGGGCAAGCACACCCTGATGCTCAACCGCGATGGGGGCTCGATGTTTTTTCTGGGCGAGATCCTGGTCGACTTGCCTTTGCCGGTGGACGCGCCGGCCAGCGCCCATTGCGGCCAATGCCGCAACTGCATCGACGTCTGCCCGACCCAGGCGATTCTGGGACCGGGGCGGCTCGATGCGCGGCGCTGCATTTCCTATCTGACCATTGAACTGAAAACGGCCATTCCTGAAGAATTGCGGGCCCTGATCGGCAACCGCATCTACGGCTGCGACGATTGCCAGACGGCCTGCCCCTGGAACAAGTTTGCCCAGCGGGCCGTGCTGCCCGATTTCGACGAAAGAAACCAACTGGGCAGCGCGAGCCTGCTGGAACTGTTCGCCTGGGATGCGGCCGCCTTCGAGCGCCGCCTGGAAGGCAGCCCGATCCGGCGCATCGGTCACGAACGCTGGCTGAGAAATATCGCCGTGGCGCTGGGCAATGCGGCGGCCAGCACGCCAGGCGATCCTGCCATCGTGGCCGCCCTGCAAGCGCGCGCCATCGACCCCTCGCCGCTGGTGCGCGAGCACGTGCTGTGGGCGCTGGCCCGGCACGGCGTGGCCGTCACGGCAACCGGCCTCACTCCAGGCGCTTGAGGCGCAGGGCCGACCAGTCGGCATCCACGGAAATGATGGCGACGGCCGTGATGCCGTGCTGCTGGGCGGTGGCGTTGATGGTGTCGCGGTTGATGTCGGTGGCCTTGGGCGCGCTCTGCTTCATATAGACGATCCACAGCGAGCCTTTTTCGCCCAGCCGCGCTTTCGCGTCGGGCAGGTACTGGTCCAGCTGCTTCTGGTTCATGGCGATGAGCACCACCACGTCGGCAGGGACGTCGTCTTCCTTGATCAATTCCTGTGGCAACTGGGCCACCATGCCAGGATGGGCCGCCCCGTTGAAGACGGCAATGGATTTGACGTTCCGTAAAAACATCTTGTCTGCAACTGTCTTTTCACTCATGGGATTTCCTCGGCTCGATGCGTTGACCTGTGCTCCGATTCTACAAGTTTCCGCCGACGAGCATCGCCGCCCATCCCCGCTGATGGCGCGCGGCAATACTAACGGGGGCGTCAGACGGTGCTTTTGTGCGAAAGATTGCATACCCGGCAAGCTGTGAAATAATCGCCCGCATCGATCAACGGAGGAGCTTGCCATGGGAGGACGTGCGTGCATTGCCCTGCTGGCGGTCTTCCTGACGGCATGCGCCCGGCCCGCCGGCGCCGTCGACCTGGAAGAACTGAAACGCCTGGCGCGAAAGGATGCCAGCGAGCAGGTCAAAAAAGAGGCGGAAGAGAAGGCGGCAGAAGCCAAGCCGGCCGTGCCCGAAGCGGGCAATCAAGTCCTCAGCGGCAGCGCGTCGCAGCTGCAAAAACTGGCCCGCGGCATCGAAGCCGCCCATGCGGCCGCGCCCAATAAATGGTACCAGGCGGCCAAGGTGGAAGACATCACCCCGCCCGGCGACGACCAGCGGAAAATTTACAAGATCACGGGCGTGCTGGGCGAATATTGCCTGCGCTATCCGGACAAGAACAAGGCCAACCAGGGCGGCGCGTATGTGGGCGCGCCACTGCTGGGCGCCTGTCCCCACATGTTTTAGTTATTTCAGCAGGCCGGCCAGTTCCACTGCCGTCTTGACCTGCATCTTGTCGAAGATGTGTGCGCGGTGCACCTCCACCGTGCGCATGCTGATGCCCAGTTCGTCGGCCACCACCTTGTTCAATTTGCCGGCCAAAATCAAATCGAGCACTTCCCGTTCGCGCGCCGACAGGGAGGCCAGGCGCGACTGCACCGCCGCGCCCGCGCCGGCCTGGCGCGACTGGGCCAGGGCCGCTTCGATGCGGTCCATCAAGTCGTTGTCATTGAAGGGCTTTTCAAAGAAATCAAAGGCGCCCCGTTTGAGGGTGTCGACCGCCATCGGCACGTCGCCGTGGCCGGTCAGGAAAATCACGGGCATGCGGCGGGTGAGCGCGCGCGCCGCCATCTGGTCGAACACGGCCACGCCGTTCATGTCGGGCATGCGCACGTCGAGCAGCACGCAGTCGCCGTCGGCATCGAACTGGCCTGCGCTGTCGAGAAACTGCTGGGCGCTGGCGTAACCCTGGGCGCGGATGCCGCGCGACTGGGCCAGCCATGCCAGCGCGTCGCGCAAGACATCCTCGTCGTCAACGATGTGCAGCATGGCCCGTCCCCTTGTTTTTTCTGTGTGCCTTCTCGAGCAATTTTACTTCAGCCTTGGGCCGGCAAGGTAAAGCGGAACACGGTGCCGCCGCCCGGATTGTCGCTGTGGCTGAGGGTGCCGCCGTGAAATTCGATGGCCGTGCGGCAGATCGACAAGCCCATTCCCATCCCTTCCGCCTTGGTGGAAAAGAAGGGAGAAAACAGGCGCTCGGCCACGGCCGGGGCGATGCCGTGGCCCTGGTCGATCACGGCCACCACCACTTGCCCCTCTTCGACCGTGCCCAGCAGGCGCAATACCCGCCGCTCGGGCGCCACATCCTGCATCGACTCGATGGCGTTGCGGGTGAGGTTGAGCAAGACTTGCTCGAGCAGCATGCGGTCGGCGCTGACCGTGGGCAGGCTGGCGGGAATGTCGTTGTGGATGTTGACGAAGTGCTTGCTGGCCTGCAGCTCGATCAGCGCGCCGATGCCTTCCACCAAACCCCGCAGCTGCACGGCCTGGCGCTCCGGTTCGCGCTTCTTGACGAATTCGTGGACGCTGCGGATGATCTGCCCGGCCCGCCGGGCCTGGGTGCTCGCCTGCTCCAGCGCCGGTTTCAAAACGGCCGGATCGACGCTGGCGCCTTGCTCGGCGGCCCGGCACAGCATGTTCATGGCGCCCGTCGTGTAACTGGAAATGGCAGCCAGCGGCTGGTTCAGCTCGTGCGCGAGCATGGAAGAAATTTCGCCCATGGTGGCAAGACGGGCGCTGGCGTTGAGCTTTTCCTGCTGCTGGCGGGCCAGTTCCTCCGCGTTCTTGCGCGCGGAAATGTCGAGAATGGAGCCCATCCAGCCCGTCTGGCGGCCGTCGCTGTCGACCAGGGGCGCTTCGAAAATCAGCACCGGAATGCGCACCCCGTCCGAGCGCTGGAAAATGGTTTCAAACTGGGGCGTGACGTGGCCGGCCAGTACTTCCGCAAAGCGCTGCTGGTATTCCGCCATGGCTTCCGGCGCCCAGTAAGCCATGGGCGGGGTCTTGCCCACCAGTTCTTCCGGCGGCAGGCCGACGATCTGGCAAAAGGCGGGATTGACGTAGGTGACGCGGCCTTCCAGGTCGCGCGCACGCAAGCCCGTCACCAGGGAATTTTCCATGGCCGTGCGAAACGCCATCTGCTGGCGCAGCGCCCCTTCCGCCGCCAGCCGGCGCGCGATGTGCCGCCACAGGGCCGCCAGCGACAGCAGCAGCCCCAGGCCCAGCGCAATCACCGAGCCCACCAGCAGGTTCGGCAGCAGGCGGGGTGGGCCCTTGACGCTGTCGGTGGACAGGGTCATGGTGGCGCCCGGCAAATCGAGGGCGCGCTTGTGGGTGTAGACGCCGCGGCCGGGGCCGGCGGCGACGCGGGTGGCCAGGCGGTGGTCGTCGCGGTCGACCAGGGTGATGGCGTTTTCCTGGGCGAACCACCAGGGCACGGTTTCATCGAGCAGGGTCTTGAGGTCGTAGCTGGCCGACAGGCTGCCGATGTAATCCTTGCCGCGGTACAGGGGCAGGTAATAATCGACCACGGCGGGACCGCCCGCGCCTGCCTGGTAGGGCTCGCTGTAGCGGCCCTGGCGGGTGGCGCGCGCATAGTCCCAGGCATTGCTGGAGACGGTGGGCAAGGTGGCGCCGCCGGGCAGGTCGGCACCCCGTTCAGCCATCACGGCGCCGCTGGCATCGATCCAGCGCAGCCGGCGCAATTCGTGGCCGTTGTTGAGCAATTGGTTGAAGCGGGACAGGGCCAGCGCTTTGGCCGCAGGATCGGTGCTGGCGCTGGTGCCGGCCGCGTCGGGATCGCGCGGCGGGCGCGCGACGATTTCACGGCCGAAATTCTGCAAGGCCTCTTCGCTGCGGTTGAGCTCGAAGCGCAGGGCTTGCTCGACCCACAAAGTATCGGCGATCAATTGCTCTTGCCGCTCGTTGCTTTCCATGGCGCGGGCCTGCCAGGGCAGCCACACCAGCACGGCCAGGAACAGCAGCATCAACAGCACGGGCAGCAGGAAGCGCATGGGCCAGCGCCAATGGGGAACGGCAAGTTGCGCGTGAGAGTTGTGCATGCCCCAAGGTCCTTCTTTTGTTGCAAAATGGCTACTGTGGTTTTCCACAATAGCGGCGCTTGCCACAGCGATTCAAAATGAATGACAAGGGTCAATTTTAATAGATCCCCCCACGACAAACGAGGAGATAGCATGCAATTCAAATCCCTGGTGGCCGCCCTGGCCGCCACGCTCACCATGGCCGGCGCCTTTGCGCAGGCCCCCATCGTCATCAAGTTCAGCCACGTGGTCGCCACCGACACGCCGAAGGGCCAGGCTGCCGAGCGCTTCAAGGTGCTGGCGGAAAAAGCCACCAACGGCCGCGTGAAGGTGGAGGTCTACCCGAACAGCCAGCTCTACAAGGACAAGGAAGAGCTGGAAGCGCTGCAGCTGGGCGCCGTGCAAATGCTGGCCCCTTCGCTGGCCAAGTTCGGTCCCCTGGGCGCCAAGGAATTCGAGGTGTTCGACCTGCCCTACATTTTCCCCACCAAGCAGGCCCTGTACAACGTGACGGAAGGTCCGATCGGCAAGAGCTTGCTGGCCAAGCTGGAGCCGAAGGGCATCACCGGCCTGGCGTTCTGGGACAACGGTTTCAAGATCATGTCGTCGAACAAGCCGATGCACATGCCGGCCGATTTCAAGGGCATGAAGATGCGCATCCAGTCGTCCAAGGTGCTGGAAGCGCAAATGCGCGCCCTGGGCGCCAATCCCCAGGTGCTGGCGTTCTCCGAGGTCTACCAGGCCCTGCAGACCGGCGTGGTGGACGGCACCGAGAACCCGCCATCGAACATGTACACCCAGAAGATGCATGAAGTGCAAAAGCACGTGACCATGTCCAATCACGGTTACCTGGGCTACGCCGTCATCGTCAACAAGAAGTTCTGGGATGGCTTGCCAGCCGATATCCGGACCCAGCTGGAAAAAGCCATGGCGGACGCGACCACGTTTGAAAAAGCCATTGCCCAGCGTGACAACGACATGGCGATGGACGCCATCAAGAAAGCAGGCAAGACCACCATCTACAACCTGACCCCGGCTGAACAGACGGCATGGCGCAATGCCTTGCTGCCGGTGCACAAGGAGATGGAAGGCCGCATCGGCAAGGAATTGATTTCCTCGATCAGCAAGGTCGCCAAGTAATTCCGCAGTCCGGCGGCGCGGCCATTCCGGTCGCACCGCCAGCGTGCGCGCAACCGCGGCGCGGCGTGTGCCCCGCCGCGCCCCGCCGCGTTCTTTCGTCAACTGAAAGCCCTTATGAAAATCCTCGATCGCCTCGAAGAGTGGATCATTGCGACCCTGATGGCCGCAGCGACCCTCGTCGTGTTTGTGGCGGTGGTGCACCGCTACCTGTCCGGCCTGGCCATTCCGGGCCTGCAGGACTACCTCATTTCCCTCAACACCAGCTGGGCCCAGGAATTGTGCATCTACATGGGTGTATGGATGGCCAAGTTCGGCGCCGCCTACGGCGTGCGCACCGGCATCCACGTGGGCGTCGACGTGCTCGTCAATCGCCTGTCCGAACAGCGCCGCAAGCTCATGGTGGGCTTCGCCCTGCTGGCCGGCGCCGTCTTCACCGGCATCATCGGCACCCTGGGCGCCATCTTCGTCTACAAGATGTATCACACCAGTTCCACGTCGCCCGACCTGGAAATTCCTTCCTGGATCGTCTACCTGGCCGTCCCGCTGGGTTCCTATCTGATGTGTTTCCGTTTCCTGCAGGTGCTGGTGCGCTTCCTGCGTTTCGGTGAACTGCCCCGCCACGACCACGCTTACGTGGAAGGCATCGACGAACAAGTTGACCCTGTCGGAAAGGGGATCGCATGAGCGCCCTGATTATTTTTGTGCTGCTGCTGGTGCTGTTGTTGACCGGCATGCCGGTGTCGATCGCGCTGGGCCTGACGGTACTCACTTTCCTGTTCACCATGACCAGCGTGCCCATCGAATCGGTGGCCATGAAGCTGTTCAGCGGCCTGGAAAGTTTCGAGATCATGGCGATCCCGTTCTTCATCCTCGCCGGTAACTTCCTCACCCACGGCGGCGTGGCCAGGCGGATGATCAATTTCGCCTCGTCCATGGTCGGCCACTGGCACGGCGGCCTGGCCCTGGCCGGCGTGCTGGCTTGCGCCCTTTTTGCGGCCGTGTCCGGCTCCAGCCCTGCCACCGTCGTCGCCATCGGCTCCATTATCCTGCCGGCCATGGTCAAGCAGGGCTACCCCAAGCGTTTCGGCGCCGGCGTCATCACCACCTCGGGCGCGCTCGGCATTCTGATCCCGCCGTCGATCGTGATGGTGATGTATTCAGTCACCACCAACACCTCGGTGGGCAAATTGTTCATGGCAGGCGTGGTGCCGGGCGCCCTGCTGGCCTTCTTCCTGGGCCTGACCACCTGGGTGCTGGCGAAAAAACACAACTACCCCCGCCTGGTGCGCGCCACCTGGACAGAGCGTCTGGTGGCGTTCCGGCAAAGCGCCTGGGGCCTGCTCCTGATCGTCATTGTGATGGGCGGCATCTACACGGGCGTGTTCACGCCCACCGAAGCGGCCGCCATGGCTGCCGTGTACGCCTTCATCATCGCCGTGTTCGTCTACAAGGACTTGAAACTCAAGCAGGTGGGCAAGGTGTTGCTGGACTCGGCGGCGATGTCGGCCATGCTGCTCTACATCATCACCAATGCCATCCTGTTTTCCTTCCTGATGACGAGCGAGCAGATCCCGCAAGCGATGGCCAACTGGATCACGGGCCAGGGCCTGGGCACGGTGTCCTTCCTGTTGGTGGTGAATATTTTGCTGCTGCTGGCGGGCAATGTGATGGAACCTTCGTCGATCGTGCTCATCATGGCGCCCATCCTGTTCCCGGTTGCGATGAAGCTGGGCATCGATCCGGTGCACTTCGGCATCCTCATCGTCGTCAACATGGAAGTGGGCATGTGCCATCCGCCGGTGGGCCTGAATCTGTATGTGGCGTCCGGGGTGACCAAGATGGGCATTTCGGAACTGACGGTGGCGGTGTTGCCGTGGCTGATGACCATGCTGGGCTTTTTGCTGCTGGTCACCTACGTGCCGGCGATCTCCCTGTGGTTGCCAAACTTGATCTACTAGTTGAAAAATAATTCAAGCATGCTGTAAAAAAAACCACGCTCCTGATGAAAAATTTGCGTTATGATTGCTCCGCTTTCGCAGCACCATTATGGTGCGGTGCAAGGTAACCGAATACATGGTTTGGGGAGTAGTGATAAAAGCACGGTAGTCCATACCGGAGAAATATCGAGGAGACCCACGTTTTACAGAATGCCGTTGGCACTGACCACATGGCCGGAAACGTGAACGAACTTGGAACGCACCTTCGGGTGCGTTTTTTTTCGCCTGTCTGCCGCAGTTTCAAGCCGGGCCTGCCGCCACGGCATTTTTTTCCGGTCGCCGATGCGCTACACTGGGGCCATGAGCAGCCCCACAGCACTGAGTCAAGCCGGCGACATTTTCAGCGCCATCGTTGCCGCCCCCTTCGGCGGCATCGGCATCCGCACCGACGCAGGGAGGGTCCGCGAGCTGGTCTACCTGCCGCCCCATTTTGGTGAAAAAGACCCCGTCGACGCCGTCGCCGAGCAAGCCGCCATCCAGGTCGACCGCTACCTGCACGATGCCGATTTCGTCTTTGACTTGCCGTTGGCCGAAGCGGGCAGCGCCTATCAGCAAAAAGTCTGGGCGGCCATTTTAAGCATCCCCCGCGGCAGCGTGCGTACCTACGGCCAGGTGGCCGCCGCCATCGGCTCGGCGCCCCGCGCCGTGGGCCAGGCCTGCGGCGCCAACTGGTTCCCGCTGGTCATCCCCTGCCACCGGGTCACGGCCGCAGGCGGCCTGGGCGGCTTTTCCAACCACGACGATGAAAACGGTTTTCACCTCAGCGTCAAACGCTGGCTGCTGACCCACGAGGGGGCGGTCCTGAGCGGCACGCCCTGGCAGCAGCAGGTCATGTGGGCGTGAGCGCCCCCCTGCCTGCCGACGCGCTGGAAAGCACGGCCCCGTCCAGCGCCAACCTGGCCCTGATCGATGCCTTTTGCGACAATCTGTGGCTGGAGCAGGGCCTGGCCAAGGCCTCACTGGAAGCCTACCGCCGCGACATGCGCCTGTTCGCCCGCTGGCTGGCCGCCCGCCGCCCCGGCCGCGACGGCTTGCACGCGGTCCAGGCCGCCGATCTGGGCGCCTACTTCGCCGAACGCCACGAGCAATCCAAGCCCAGTTCCGCCAACCGCCGCCTGTCCGTCCTCAAGCGTTTTTATCAGCTGGCCCTGCGCAACCACCAGGTCTCTGCCGACCCGTGCCTGAAACTGGCGTCCGCCCGCCAGCCCCAGCGCTTTGTCCACACCCTGACCGAAGGGCAGGTGGAAGCGCTGCTGGCCGCCCCCAACGTCGACACCCCGCTGGGCCTGCGCGAGCGCACGATGCTGGAATTGATGTACGCCAGCGGCCTGCGGGTGTCCGAACTGGTCGGCCTGAAACTCGTCGAGCTGAGCCTGAACGAGGGCGTGCTGCGCGTCACCGGCAAGGGCAGCAAGACCCGGCTGGTGCCCTTCGGCCACGAAGCGAGATCCTGGCTGCGCCGCTACCTGGCTGGCGCCCGTGCGGAGATCCTCGACGGCCAGATCGACGACGCCCTGTTCGTCACGGCCCGGGGTGGTCCCATGACGCGGCAGATGTTCTGGGTGCTGATCAAGAAGCACGCCGCCCGCGCCGGCATCGACGGCCCCCTCTCGCCCCATACCCTGCGCCACGCCTTCGCCACCCACCTGCTCAACCATGGCGCCGACTTGCGGGTGGTGCAGCTGCTGCTGGGCCACTCCGATATTTCAACGACGCAGATCTACACCCACGTGGCGCGCGAGCGTTTGAAGCAGCTGCACGCCGTCCACCACCCCCGCGCCTGAACGGTGCGGCGCAGGCGCACCCGGGATGCGCTTAGTTCAAATGCGGTGCGCATAATGCGTCATAATGGCAGCATCAAGTTCAAATCAGACAACATACAGAGGTGATTCATGGCGAAAACGAATTTTTCGTACGAAAAGCGGCAGCGCGAGCTGGAAAAGAAAAAGAAGGCCGACGAAAAGGCCAAGCGCAAGGCTGAAGCGAAAGCCCACCCGAATCCTGGTGCCAATGCCGAGCCGGGTGAAGAGAGTGATGACACCGTGGAACCGGACGGCGACGTGGAACGGGCTTCGCCGCAGGAAGAGAGTCCGATTTAGTTTTTTGTTTGGTTCGCTGCGCCTCAGGGGCGCTTGCAGCAGGGGGGCTGACGCCGTAGCTGCCATTCGTGGCCCGGCCTGTCCCCTTTTGTTTTTGATATGCTCGCTGTCGAGGCGGCCGCGTTGAATGTGGTCCGCAGCCGCTGGGACTGGCACTTGCTGCCTGTCCCGATTTGGGACGGCGGCGTGTGCAATCATCGAAGGCTTTACTTTTACTCTGCTTAGGCGCCGCCAACCGACATCAATTTTCGCGCCTCACATGATGTGTAATCCGTGTATTCCGACATCTGTTACCCATGTCTCCCGACATGTGTAATCGAAGTGTTCCCTTATTTGTAACGCATGTGCCCCGACATCTGTAACCCATGTCTCCCGACAGGTGTTACCCATGACTCCCGGCAGGCGTAATCGAAGTGTTCCCTTATTTGTAACCCATGTGCCCCGACATCTGTAACCCATGTCTCCCCACGGGTGTTACCCATGTCTCCCGGCAGGTGTAATCGAAGTGTTCCCTTATTTGTAACCCATGTGCCCCGACATCTGTAACCCATGTCTCCCCACGGGTGTTACCCATGTCTCCCGGCAGGTGTAATCGAAGTGTTCCCTTATTTGTAACCCATGTGCCCCGACATCTGTAACCCATGTCTCTCGACAGGTGTCACCCATGTCTCCCGGCAGGTGTAACCCATGTCTACCGGCAGGTGTAATCGAAGTGTTCCCTTATTTGTAGCCCATGTGCCCCGACATCTGTAACCCATGTCTCCCGACGGGTGTTACCCATGTCTCCCGGCAGGTGTAACCCATGTCTCCCGACGGGTGTTACCTGTGTTCCCCTGCAAACATCAGTGAGTGCCGGTCCCAGCTTGAAGGCAACGGTTATCGCGACGATCTTTGCTGGCACTGCGGTTCCAAAAGGGGACAGACACCTTCGGCGTCAGTCCCCACTGCGATTTAAGCCAGCGCCACGCGGGCCCTTTGGCGGGGCCGCGGTCCCAAAGCGGGACAGGCAGCAAGTGCCAGTCCCATCGGTAGCAGGCGCCAGTCGCGTCGGTAGCAGGTGCCAGTCGCGTCGGTAGCAGGGGCCAGTTGCGTTGACAATCGGCGCCGGCGTCCGTGCTTACGCCAACTCGACGTCTCCCTTCGCAATCACTACCTCATCAGCATGTTCATTGCGCTTGAACCAGCGCACGGCGCGTTTGCCGAGGTTGTCGAGGTAGGTGTAGGCGACCGGGACCACGACCAGGGTGAGCAGGGTAGAGGTGATGACGCCGCCGATCACGGCGCGGCCCATGGGGGCTTGTTGTTCGCCGCCGTCGCCCATGCCGATGGCCATCGGCAGCATGCCGAAGATCATCGCAAGGGTGGTCATCAGGATGGGGCGCAGGCGGACCTGGCCCGCTTCCATGATGGCGGTGAACTGGGCCTTGCCGTCGCGCTGGGCGTGATTGGTAAAATCGACCAGCAGGATGGCGTTCTTGGTGACCAGGCCCATCAGCATGACGATGCCGATCACGGAGAAAATGTTCAAGGTCGAGCCCGTCACGAGCAGGGCGAGCACCACGCCGATCATGGACAGGGGCAGGGAGACCATGATGGCGACCGGTTGCAGGAAGCTGCCGAACTGCGAGGCCAGCACCAGGTAGATGAAGATGACGGCGATGGCGATGGCCGCCACGAAGCCGCCCATGGTCTCGGCCATGCGCTCGGCCTCGCCGCCGATGTCGAAGCGCACGCCGACCGGCATGGCGATGGTCTTGATGGCTTTTTGCACGTCGGCGTTGACGTCGCCGTTGGGGCGGCCTTCGATGCCGGCCATGATGGCCACGCGGCGTTCCAGCGCCTGGCGCTTGAGTACTTGCGGGCTGGTGGAGGGCACGAATTCCACCACCTGGCGCAGCGGCACCATCACCGGGTTGCCCGAGGCGTCGCGCTTGCTGGAGGCCACAGACAGGTCGCCCAGATCCGTGATTTTCTGGCGCCCGCTTTTCGGCAGCTGCACGTTGACGTCGTAGTTCTGGCCGTCCGGCGCCAGCCAGCGGCTGACCTGGTCGCCCGCGACGAAGGGACGCAGGGCGGCGCCGATCTGCTGCACCGACAGGCCCAGGTCGCTGGCCAGCTCATTGTTGATCTTGAGGATGGTGGCGGGATTGGCGCCTTCCTGGCTGTACTCGATGTCCTTCACGCCATTGATGGTGCGCATCTTGTCCATCAGCTGGTGGGCGACGGCGTCCAGCTTCGATTCGTCCTGGCCCAGGATGGCGATGAAGATGGGGCGGTTGCCGACCGTGGTGGTGATGCCGGCGATTGTTTCCAGGCGCTTGCGGATCAAGCCTTCCAGCACTTTCTGGGGGCGGCGCTTGACGGTTTTGAGGTCGGCCAGCTTGATGTTCATCTGCGCCGCGTTGCGCCCGTCATAGGTGCCGGCGGTGGTGGAAATGGTGTCGATTTCCTTGCCGAATTCGCCCAGGGCGGCAGTCAGCTGTTCCACTTTTTGCGAAGTGTAGTCGAGGCTGGAACCGACCGGGGTCTTGAAGCGCAGCTGGATGTAGCCGTTGTCCGTCTCTGGGAACATCTCGCCGCCCACCATGGGGATCAGGGCGATGCTGCCGACGAACAGGGCCACGGCCAGCGCCAGCGTACTTTTTCTCCAGCGCAGGGCCAGGCCCAGCACCTTGCCGTACACCACATGCACCTTGTCGATGCCGTGCTCGATGCGCTCCATCAGGCGGCCCAGCCAGGGCAGGTATTTGAAACGGTCCTTGACGGGATCGGGCCACACGGACGAGAGCATGGGGTCGAGGGTGAAGCTGACGAACAGGGACACCAGCACGGCCACGGCCACGGTGATGCCGAACTGCAGGAAGAAACGGCCGATGATGCCTTGCATGTAGGCGATCGGCACGAACACGGCGACGATGGCGAAGGTAGTGGCCATCACGGCCAGGCCGATTTCATTGGTGCCGTCGAAGGCCGCGCGCAGATGGCTCTTGCCCATGTTGAGGTGGCGGACGATGTTTTCGCGCACCACGATGGCGTCGTCGATGAGCAGGCCGATGCACAGCGACAGGGCCATCAGGGTGAGGAAGTTAAGGGTGAAGCCAAAGCATTTCATGGCGATGAAACTGGCCAGCACGGAAATCGGCAGGGTCAGACCCGTGATGATGGTGCTGCGCCAGGAGTGCAGGAACAGGAACACGATCACCATGGTCAGCAGGGCGCCTTCGATGATGGTTTCCTTGACGTTGTCGAGCTGGCTCTTGACCCGCTCGGCCTGGTTTTCCATCACGCGCAACTGGTAATCGTTGCCGAATTCTTTTTGCATCTGGGCGGCCGCCTTGGCCAGGTTGGTGCCCACTTCAACGACGTTGGCGCCTTGCACCTTGGTCACTTCGATGGAGATGGCGCGCTTGCCGTTGACGCGTGAGACGGAAGTTTCTTCCTGTTCGCCATCGACGATGGTCGCCACCTGTTCCAGGTAGACGGGGCCGGAGGCGCGCCGGGCCACGATGATGCGATTGAAATCGCGTGCCTGCTTCATGCGCCCTTCGATGCGCACCAGCTGTTCGTTCGCGCCGTAGCTGATGTTACCGGCCGGCATATTGGCATTGGTGGCCTGGATCGAGCGCAGCACTTCATCGACGCCGATGTTCTGGCTCTGCAGCTGTTCCGGTTTCAGGTTGACCAGGATCTGGCGGTTGGTGCGGCCGTTGATGCGCACCTGGCCCACGCCCGCCACACCCTGCAGGCGCTTGGTGACCACCTGTTCGGTGAGCGTGGACATCTCCCGCAGGCTGCGTGTGTCCGACATCAGGGTCATTTCGACGATGGGCTGCTCGTTGTCGCCCTCGGCGCGGATGACCAGCGGTTCCTTGGCGTCCTTGGGGAAGCTGGGACGCACGCGGCCGATGTTGTCGCGCACTTCCTGCATGGCCTTGTCGACGTTGGTGCTCAGCTGAAATTCCAGGCTGACCCCGGCGCGGCCTTCCCAGGAATTGCTGCGGATGGTCTTGATGCCGCTGACGGAATTGATGGCGTCTTCCAGCGGACGGGTGATGTCGTTCTCCACCTGCTCGGGCGAGGCGCCCGGGTATTGGACTTCAACCCAGGCAAAGGGAATCTCCACGCTGGGCATGCTCTCCAGGGGCAGGCTGCGATAGGAAAACAGGCCGAGCACCATGATGCCGACCATGACCATGGTGGCAAAAACGGGGTGGTTGATACTGGTCTTGGTAATCCACATGGCTTATCCTTTGCTCGCAACCAGGGCTGCCGCCGTGCTCTTGGCGGGCGGCGCGCCGATGCGCACCTTCTGTCCCGGCTTGACGCCATCGAGCCGCGCCGTGATCACGGTGGCGCCTGCATCGAGGCCGGCAGTCACTTCCGCCACCCCCTCGTCTTCGTTACGCAAACCGAGGGTGACGGGCTTGGCCACCACCTGCTTGTCAATGATGGTGTAGACCACATTTTCACCCTTGACCTCGCGCACAGCCGCCAACGGAACCAAAGGCGAACTGGCCGATTTCTGGGTCGTGATGGCGCCCTTGGCGAACATGCCGCCCCGCAGTGCGCCGTCGCTGTTGTCGACGGAAATGTAGACGATCATCGAGCGCGAACCGGCCTCCGTGGTGGGGCTGATGCGGGCCACCTTGCCGATGAAGTCGCGCTGCTGGTAGCCATCCACCTTGAAACGCACTTCCTGGCCGATTTTTACGCGCGGCACTTCCGAAGCAGGCACCTGCGCTTCCAGATTCAACTGTTTGAGACTGACGATGGTAAAGACCGGCATGTCCGGCGCCAGCTTTTCGCCCGCCTGCACGTGGCGCTTGCTGATTACGCCGGCCAGGGGCGCCTTGATGACGGTGTCGGCCAGGGCGATGCGCGCCATGTCGAGCTGGGCCTTGGCGGCGGCCAGGCTGGCCTCGGCCAGGTCCACGCTGTTCTGGGTGGTGTCGTAGGACGATTGCGATATGTAGTTTTGCTTGAGCAGGGCCTGGCTGTTGGCATTGTTCTTTTTTGCCAGCGACAGGCGCGCGTTGGCCTCGTCGTAGGCGGCCTGCATCTGTGCCACGCGGGCACGCTGGTCGGCCGCGTCGAGGCGGGCGATGACCTGGCCGGCCGCCACGTTCATTCCTTCCTGCAAGGTCGTTTCCAGCACCACGCCCGAGACCTTGGATTTGACGGTGGCCTGGTCCAGCGGCGCCAGCGCGCCCGCCAGCGGCAGATCCAGGCGCAGCTCGCGCCGGTCGATGGTGGCCACGTCCGCCTTCGACAATTCATACACGTCGATCTTCGGTTCTTTCTTGCCGGGGCCGCCTTCCCCTTCCGCCGACTCGGCCGGCTTGGCCGCGCCGCGCGCCTTCATGGCGTACCAGCCGCCGCCGGCGAGCAGAACGATCAACAGGGCGGCCACGGCTTTTTTCCAGTGGCGCGGGGAGGTGGTGGTCGGCTGGGCCAGCGGCAGGGTCTCGATTTTCATGGGTGTGGTCGGTTCGTCTAGGGATGAATCGGGTGCAGCGATTTCTTGTGTTTTTAATCAGTGCCGGGTGCGCGGAGGCTCCGTCTCGGCAGAGATGGAGCGGAAAGCGCATGGTGGCACTATAGAAAAACACAACAGCGCGAACCAGCGCGATGCGACAGGCGGGCGTTTGGCGCCGACGAACTGCGCAAAACCGGCGCCGAGCGTGGATTTTGGGCGATGAACGGCAGACGGACTCAGCGATTTAGTACGCGAACTCCTTTGACGGGGCGCAAGCGTGTGTGCGGGCGCGCCACCCAGAATAGATAACCTTGTCATGGCATTTGTTTTGGAACGTGAGGACCCGGTGGCTGAAGATATGTATGTGGAGCGATCCAGCAGTGAACCCGACGGCGCCGGCATGGCGGCGCTCGACTTTTTGTACCGGTTTGTTGCTGCCGTCGAACTGACGCCCAACGTCGCCGTCCACAGCTGCGACCGCGACGGCACGGTGCGTTACTGGAACAAGAGTTGCGAAACCCTGTTCGGGGTCCCTGCCAGCGAGGCGCTGGGACGGCAGCTGACGGTGGTGGTGCCCCATCCGGGCCACAGCGAGGAATTTTCCGAGCTGATCGCCCGCGTATGGGACAGCGGCGAAGTGCCGCCCCCCCGCGACTGGCTGATCGAGCGCGCCGACGGCAGCGAACGCTGGGTCTACTCCAGCCACTACGCCGTGCGCCGTGACGGATTTACGCGCCAGGTGCTGTGCATGGAAATCGACGTCACCGGCCGCAAGATCGACGAGGAAGCCTTGCGCAAGGAGGGCGTGCATTTTCGCCAGCTGTTCGAGCGCTCCAACGACGCCATCGTGCTGCTGCGGGGCGCCCAGATCATCGATGCCAATCCCGCCGCCCAGCAGCTGTTCGGCTGCAACACGCTCGATGAACTGGTGGGCCGTTCCCTGCTGGATTTTTCACCGGCGAACCAGCCGGGCGGCCAGTCTTCCATCGTGCGCGACGCCGAAATTGCCGCCCATGCTTTTGTAGAAGGCAATGAACATTTCGAGTGGCAATACCGGCGCCAGGACGGCGCGCTGATTTTTACGGAGGTGCTGCTGACCTCGGTGGCGCTGGACCACGAGCAGCTGGCTTACGCCGTCATCCGCGACATTTCAGCGCGCCGCGCCGCCCAGCAGACCCTGCTGATGGCGGCCCAGGTATTTGACCGCAGCCGCGATGCCATCCTCATCATCGACAGCGCCCATCGCGTGTTGGCGGTCAACCAGGCGTTCACGGACATCACGGGTTTCGTGCCTGCCGAAGTGATCGGCAGGGAGGTGCCGAACTTGCAGAACGGTCCCCACGAGCCGGGCTTTTACCAGCAGATCTGGGACTACGTGGAAGAAAACGACCATTGGGAAGGCGAGATTTTCGCCCAGCGCGCCAACCAGCAAGTGTTTCCCGTCCACGTGGCCCTGACCGCCATCCGCGACGGCGAGGGCGCCATCGCCAGTTATATCGTCATCTTGACCGACATCACCACCCGGCGCCGCGCCGAGGAGCACACCCGCCATCTGGCCGAGCACGATTTCCTCACCGACCTGCCCAACCGGGTGCTGTTCCTCGACCGCCTCCACCAGGCCCTCGCCACGGCACGCCGCCGCCGCACCCGGGTGGCGCTGATGTTCGTCGACCTCGACCGCTTTAAACAGGTCAACGACAGCCTGGGCCACCAGGCCGGCGATGCCGTGCTCAAGGAACTGGCCGTGCGCATGAGCCGCTGCGTGAGGAGTGTGGACACCGTCAGCCGCCACGGGGGCGACGAGTTCGTTATCCTGCTGGCGGATATCCGCGGCGCCGACCAGGCCGCGCACGTGGCCGCCACCGTCATGCATGCGGTCGCGCGCCCCATTGCCCTCGACCGCGCCCAGAACTATCCCGACGGCCAGGGCCTGGGCGGCAGCGAAGTGAGCATCTCGGCCTCGATCGGCATCGCCATGTTTCCCGGCGACGGAGACGACCCGGAGACCTTGCTCAAGCATGCAGACATCGCCATGTACCATGCCAAACAGGCCGGCCGCAATGCCCTGCAGTTCTTCAGCTCGGAAATGAATGCCCATGTGCTGGAGCGGGCCGAGATGGAAAACCGACTGCGCCACGCCATCGAACTGCACGAATTCGTGCTGGAATATCAGCCGGAAATCGAGATTGCCAGCGGCCGCACGGTGGGGGTGGAAGCCCTGCTGCGCTGGCGCGATCCCCAGCGCGGCTTGTTGCAACCCGAGCAGTTCATTCCGGTGGCGGAGGCGAGCGGCTTGATCGTGCCGATCGGTGAATGGGTGCTCCATGAAGCCTGCCGCCAGGTGAAGGCCTGGCACCAGCAGGGGCTGCCGCTTATAGTGGCCGTCAATCTGTCGCGCGCGCAGTTTTTAAGTAACAGGCTGGTCGAGTTCGTGGATGCGGCCCTGGCCCATTCCGGCCTGGCGCCCTGCTTCCTGGACCTGGAAATCACGGAAGCGATTTTCATGGATCCCGATCCGGCCACCCTGGCCACCATCGGCGCCCTGCAGGCGCGCGGGGTGCGGCTGACGGTGGACGATTTCGGCACGGGCTACTCCAGCCTGGCCAGCCTGCGCCGCTATCCCCTCTCGAAAATCAAGATCGACCGCAGCTTCCTCGAAGACTTGTCGCGCGGTGTGGGAGGGGCGTCCGTCATTCCCGCCATCATTGCCGTGGCGCGCAGCCTGAACGTGCGGGTGATTGCGGAAGGGGTGGAGCAGGAGGCCCAGCTGCGCTACCTGGAGCGGCAGGGCTGCGACGAGTACCAGGGTTATCTGGCGGGCGCAGCCTCGGCCACGCCCGACCTCACAGACCGGCGTCGATGAGTTGCCCGGCCACGTCGAACAGGCGGATGCGGGCCAGCACCTGGCCGTGGTCGGACGCTTCGGGCAAGCCCAGCACGAGGTGGTCGTTCAGGTAGACCACATCGACCACTTCACCGATGGCGCCGGGCAGGTCGGCATTGAATTCCTCCGACACGAGGATGTGGTCGATGGTGGTGTACTGGCCGTCGTGCATGCTGGAAAAGCCCACGTGGCTGAAGAAGTCCGGACGGCGCTGTAACTGGTAGGCATCGAACAGGCGTTCGCCCAGCGGAGCGCCGGCGCCGATGACGATGCCGGTGGTGACGGCATCGGCGACGTCGTTGAAGTCGCCCAGCACGACGCGGGGGCGGCCCGTGTCGCGGTACAAATTGCTGAGCAATACACGCAAAGCCACCGCTTCCGTGCCACGCCGCACCAGCGAGCGCAGGCAGGCGAGGGCGTAGAGCAGGGAATCTTCGCTGGTATCGCCCGTGCGGTAATCGGGTCGCTTGCTTTTGAGGTGCACCACCAGCACGTCGATGGTGAGATCGGCATGGACCATGACCTGGGCGTGCAGCACGGGGCGGGCAAAGCGGTCGGCGTCACGGCTGCCTGCAGGCATGGCGACGCCGGCCGGGAAGGTGGGATAGCTCAGACCGGCCGCGGCCAGGGGCAGGCGCGAGACCAGGGCCACGGTGGGCGTGGGGCGCTCGCTGTCCGGGTCGGCATCGAAGCCGACATGGATGGCGTCGCGGTATTTGGTGCTCCGGGACAGGACCTGCTTGAGCAAATCCTGCGAAAAAATTTCCTGGAAGCCGATGATGTCCGCGTCGAGCAAGTCGAGCTGGCGCGCGGTCCACACGATTTTCGCCTCCAGCTGTGCCTCGGTGTACGGTTCCAGATTGTCGTACAGCCTGGCGCCGACCGGACCCAGGTTCAAGAGGTTGAAGGTGGCAAAGCGAATTTCCTGCTGCATAATGAGAAACTCCTCAATGAACGAACAGCGTATCACGCATGGCCAAAAAAGAGCATATCTCCGAGACGCCCGCCACCGCCTTCCTGCGCAAACTGGGCGTGCCTTTCACCGAACACCCTTATGCCTACGAAGACAAGGGGGGCACCGCCGTGTCGGCACGCGAACTGGGCGTCGATGAACACCACGTCGTCAAGACCCTGGTCATGCAGGACGAGGCGGCCCGCCCCCTCATCGTGCTGATGCATGGCGACCGCAAGGTCTCCACCAAGAACCTGGCCCGCGCCATCGGCTGCAAAGCCGTCGAACCCTGCAAACCGGAAGTGGCCCAGCGCCACTCCGGCTACCAGGTAGGTGGCACCTCGCCCTTCGGCCTGCGCAAGCCGATGCCCGTCTACGTGGAGCAAACCGTATTAACGCTGCCTACGATTTATATCAATGGCGGCCGGCGCGGCTACCTGGTGGGGATCGATCCGGCCGTGCTGCCCACCGTGCTGGCGGCGAAGGCCGTCAACTGCGCGATCGATGAGTCGGCGGCGCCCCGCTGAGGCAGGCCCCGACTGATGGCCGCCCGTCACGATGGTGTATATTCTCCACCCCCGGTCCTGCCGGCCACAAGAAGCGCGTTCACGCCTCACCACAGAGACAACAAGAGAGAACCCATGAGCACCCTGATTTTCGTCATCGCCGCCTACCTGATCGGCTCGATTTCCTTCGCCGTCGTGATGAGCCGCCTGTTCGGGTTGTCCGATCCCCGTACCTACGGCTCGAAAAACCCCGGCGCCACCAATGTGCTGCGCAGCGGGAACAAGAAGGCGGCCATCGCCACCCTGATCGGCGATGCCGTCAAAGGCTGGTTCGCCGTCTGGCTGGCGATCCGGCTGGCGCCCCAGTATGGCGTCGAAGAGTTTGGCATTGCCCTGGTGGCGCTGGCCGTGTTCCTGGGGCACCTGTATCCCATCTTCTTTAAATTTGTGGGCGGCAAGGGTGTCGCCACGGCGCTGGGCGTGCTGTTTGGTATCAGCATCTGGCTGGGCCTGGGCACCCTGGTGACCTGGCTGGTGATTGCCTATGCTTTCCGCTATTCCTCGCTGGCGGCTTTGATTGCCGCCGTGTTCGCGCCCTTCTTTTACGGTTTGATGGAAGGGGTGGATGCGCTGTTTGTGGCGGTGGTGGTGATGAGTGCGCTGTTGATTTGGCGGCATAGCAAGAACATCAGTAATTTGTTGGCAGGGAAGGAGAGCAAGATTGGAAGCAAGTCGGGGAGCGCGAAGGGGGCGGGGACTGCGAAGAAGTAAGGCGAGGCAACGGCGAATCGCGTGCTGAAAAGCAAAATGGGGACAGGCACCTTCGGCGCCAGTCCCCGGTGCTGCAGGCAGCGTGGCGGCTTCAACAGAAGGGGACTGTCATTTGCTGACTGTCCCCGATTTGGGACCGCGACAGGTGCCGGGATTGTTGCTGTCAATTTGCGGCGCAGCCTTTGCTGACGCCGCGGTCCAGCGACGGGGACAGTCAGCGAGTAACAGTCCCCCACTTCCGATGTCGCTCGCAAGTGCACGCAGGAACTGAAAAAGGGAGGCAGGCGCTCGTGTCGCCCGTCCCCGGTGCGGCTTCAACAGCAGGGGGGACTGTCACTTGCTGACTGTCCCCGATTTGGGACCGCGACAGGTGCCGGGATTGTTGCTGTCAATTTGCGGCGCAGCCTTTGCTGACGCCGCGGTCCAGCGACGGGGACAGTCAGCGAGTGACAGTCCCCCCACTTCCGATGTCGCTCGCAAGTGCACGCAGCAAATGAAAAAGGGAGGCGGGCGTTCTTGTCGCCTGTCCCCGGTGCTGCGGACAGCGCGGCGGCTTCAACAGCAGGGGGGACTGTCACTTGCTGACTGTCCCCGATTTGGGACCGCGACAGGTGCCGGGATTGTTGCTGTCAATTTGCGGCGCAGCCTTTGCTGACGCCGCGGTCCAGCGACGGGGACAGTCAGCGAGT
>JADMIO010001196.1_pt1 | contig 30733 bp, 29 predicted proteins | sample 8958161 | NCBI WGS metagenome assembly JADMIO01 (sample SAMN16585339, study PRJNA669376) | soil metagenome | isolation source: Crop rotation soil | place: USA: Cullars Rotation, Alabama | collected 2011 | reverse complement strand
AGGTGAGCCAGTGTGATTACATTTGCGGCCTAACTGTGGCCAGTCCAGTTACGCTGGAGTCACTAGTATTTAGGTGACACTATAGAAGCGGCCGCGACAACTTGTCCACGTGGAATTCTAAGCTTAGGATCCCAATGTGCTGGAAAGGCGGCCAGCACGATGCCGGTCACCAAGGCGACGCCGCCGATGACAAGGAACGTCGTCGATCCGCCGACGCTGCCGCGGGACGGCGCGACGAGCAGCGTGGCGTTCGCGCCGTCGGGCAGCTTCGCGAGCGACGGCGCATCGAGTTCGTCGTCGCCTCTCGTCACGACGAGCTTGGTGTCCTTGCGCACGACGGCGCTGCAGGGGCCGGTACAGAGGAACCTCGTCGCGTTTCCCGCACGCTCCTTCAGCGACCAAACGCCAGGATCGGGAGGCTCGAAACGGGTGAGCACGCTGCCCCCGAGGCTAGAAGATGGATCACCCCCAACGGTCGGCACGCACGTTTCGCCTCGGCGGTGCATGCCGGCCGGGCAGTCTTCGCCGGTCGACCCCATCGCAGCGGTCCCGGAGGGCTTTGAAAGCGGCTCCACTTCGAGCCGTAGGAACGCCCCACACCCGTCGGGCGGCCGCTTGTCGGCGCTTGTGGCGCGCCGGCACGCCTGTTCTTCGCCGTCCCAGGTGATGACCTGGCGTTGTGCGCGGCTCGCTCCACCGGCACCGACTCCGAACCCCGAAGCGCCTCCTCCCACGCGTGCATCGGCGCCCGCGGAGAACTCGAAGGAGCCTACCGTCGCGGCCGTGATCACGTGCGTCGCCCGTGCGCAGTCCCGACCCACGAGATCGCCGGTGCCGCCGGCTCCGCCCTCCGCTTCGTAGCGCCCGACGATCGTCATGGCGACGTCGAGCTGCCCCGTTTTCTCGAGCGTTGCTTCGAGCTTCGCCGCGCCGAGCGGCACGTTCGTATAGAGATCGTCGGCGTCCCGGATGACGATGCGTTCTTTCTTCCGCGTGATGGGCGCGTAGCGATACCGGCCCGCGCCGCGGCAGTTGCTCAGTACCTCCATCTCGCAGCCCTCGTACCGGACCGGGACGACACCCTGGCGCACCATGGACTCGAGCGCGCCGCGTTCGCTGGACGGCCATTCCACGATGAGCGGCTTCGCCTGGCTCTTCGTCACCGAGCACTTCGTCTGCTGGGCAGGTTCGAACGCCGGGGGTTGCGCCGCGGCCGACGCGCCTCTGCCCGCGCCCGCGCATCCGAGCGGTGCGAGAAGGCAAGCCACTACCGACGCGGCCCGCATGATCGACCAGGGCGCCCGTGTCATCGGACCAAACTATCGCCGCGCGCGACCGACTGTAAAGGCCCCCGAGCGGGCTGACACGAGCGCTTCAAGGTCCCGAGGCGCGCTCGGGCCTGCTCGGGTCCGGCCAATGCACCCGGTAGAGATCGGAGGTCCATGCGCAAGCGGCGCCGCGAATCGTCGACCTCCTGGAGGATCCGCGCGCGTTTGGAGTTCCTTCGGATTCGGCCGTCCTGCCACTCGAGCCCGACCTTCGTCGCGAGGGTCACGCGCTCGCGCAGGTCGCCTTCGGCGACCGCCTTGCCGACGATCGCCGTGCTCGGCTGCCCGTGATGTAGTCCTCCGGGTCCGGGATCGACAGCTTGCCTCGCCGCACGCCGGCCGTCGACGGTGGCGGCGAGCAACGGATCGGACCAGGCTGGTCGCGATCCTGGCTTGGCGGCAACAGGGCCTCACGCTCCGAGCCATCGGTGAGGGGCTCGGCTTGACGCGCGAACGCGTCCGCCAACTCCTTGCGCAAGCCCAAGCGGCTCGGAATCTCGTGACGGCGACCCACGTCAACGAAGTCGGTTCGCAAGGGCCTCGCCGCCAGCGCCGCCGTACCTCGCGCCCGCCGATCCCCGGTGATCGACGTCGCCCATTCCGAACATTCGATGCCGCTCCAGGGGCCCGCCTTCGGGACCCCTGCTCCTGGGCACGATCGCGGCCGGCAGGAAGGGGGTGAATCGGGGCGCGCGGGGGCGTATCATGGAGTCGCCATGGACCGACCAATGCCTGCGCGCCGGCTCGCCCTTCTCTTCGTCACGTCCGCCGTGGGGTGCTTGAGCGCGCCCGCGCGCGAGATCGCCACGGCGCCCGAGTACCAGCCGAAGGGCGACATGAAGTGCGGGGTCACGAAGAGCCAGGCGGAGCCTCTGATCGTGGAGTGGCCGAGCACGGCGCGGGCGAAGCTGGAGTCGAAGGCGAAGCAGGGGCTCGTCGCCGTGCGCTACCAGGGCTGCGAGATGGAGGTGCTGGACCGGTGCAAGGCGCCCGGGGCCTACGGCTACAGCGGCGTCAGCAGGAAGAACGACCACGTGGCCATCCGCGACGCCGACGAGCTCTATGCGAACGTGCCGCTCGGCGCGGCGAAGCTCGAGGCGACGCTCCAGAAGAAAGGCCAACTCGACGTGGCGATGACGATCGTGGGCCGCCTCGAATCCGATCGTTCCGCCGTTCGTCCCGACGAGCTCGAGGGCGATTGCGACGGGGCGACGCACATGATCACGGCGCTGACGGTCGGGGCGTTCGTGTTCTCGGCTGGGGCGGAGGCGGCGGTCGGAGGGGGCGCAACCGTGCTCGGCGCAAAGGGCGGGGCGAAGGGCGCGTCGTCGCGCGAGGAACTCACGAAAGACGGCGACCCGGCGCGCTGCGAAAAGGCGGCGAGCACGGACAAGGCGCCTCCCGAGGGCTGCATGGCGCTCATTCGCGTGGAGGTCGTGCCACTCGGGGGGTTGCCGTCGCGGACGCCCGCGCCGCCTCCGAATTCCGACCAATCGATGTTCTGCGCATCCGGCGCGTTGGGCTCGTGCTACGACACGCATGAAGATTGTACCCGTTTCCACCGGTCGTGCTCGCCACAATCCTTCGTTTGGTGCTACAAGAAGGCTGCAATTTTTGCCGGACCGCCTGAGTTCTGCTTTCGCGAGGAAGACCTGTGTCGGAGTTTTCTCTCGAGAGAAGTCAAAAGTGCTGCATCTGCGTGTCGTCGTCTTCCGTCATCTGCCGGGCGCTCCGGCTTGAAGTACTAAATCCGAGGATGCTAGCAGCCCGTTGAACTAAGCGGCGATCGCGTGCAGCGGGCGGTGCGAACCCGCGGTGGTCAGCCATGCCGCGTGATGGCGAGCCGACGCGACCCACCGCGCGAGGCGGACGAGAGCCGCCATCGCCGCCCAGAGGAGCAAGATGACGATGGAACGGCCCTTCCGGGCCTCCGCCTCCTGCCTGGGCGTCCCGTGCCCGAGGAGTGAGCGCATCACGAGGCCGAGGTTCACCGCGGCGACCTGAAGCAGGTAGCGCTTGCGGACGTTCTCCAGGCCCCGCAGGCGCACACGGCGGTGACCGCCGGTCTCGCAGACGTGGGCGAAGGTGCGTTCGAGCATCTCGCCGCGTCGACGCAGGAGCGCCTTGCCCTTCGGCTGCGCCACACGGTCGCGGTTCGCGTAGAAGGTCCTCGCCGTGTAGTAACCGCCCTTGTCGCGCCACCGGCGTGTGCCCTTCTGCCTCGGCACGCTGATGTACGTCCGATACCGCTTGTTCTTCAGGTCCTGAAGCAGCTCGGCCTTGTGGTAGCCCTTGTCCGCCACCACCTCGATGGTGCGAGCTGGCGCGGCTGGCCCCCGCGGTTCGTCGTCGTTCGAGTCCCGTTTCTTCGACTCGGTCTCGTTCCCCTTCGCGGCGTCGATGTTCTCGCGCGCCTTGTCGAGGTTGGCGTGCATCGTGGCGGTGTCGCCCACGTCGGCGCCGTGGATCTCGGCCGCCAGGACCGCGCCCGTATCCATGTCGACCACGTGCTCGGCCTTGTAACCAAGCCGCGTCCGACCATCCTTCAGACGGGTGATCCGAGCATCGGCGTCGGTGCTCGACTTCCAGTCCCGGTTCGACGTGCGCTTCCCCTTGCGCTTGCGGTCGACGCGACGACACTCCTCGACGGTGGGGTTCTCGATGCCCTGCTCCTGACAGAGCTTCTTCAGGTACTCCTGGTAGCTCTGCCCCGTGTCCTTGCGGACGATGGCCTTCATCGACGCATCCGCGCGCAGGTACGTCGAATCGATGCCGGCCACCTTGCCCCGCAGCAGCCCCTTCTGCTCCACGATGGTGAGCACCAAGCGGAACACCTCGTCGTAGACCGAGGCTGCGAGCCGCGTGCGGATCCGTGACAGGCTCGAATGATCCGGCACGGTGTCTTGCGGCAGCAGGCCGAGGAAGTCGCGCAGCGAGAGCGAGTCCGAGCATCTCCAGGCCAGGCCACGCTCGGACTCGATGCCCTCGAAGTAGCCGACGAACAGCATTCGGAAGTAGACGCCGGGCGGGATCGACCGCCGCCCCGCCGTCCCATCGGCTTCGTAGAACGGCCGGCACAGCTCCTCGACCTTGCGGTCGAAGTCCGCCTCCCGGAGCAGCTCGTTCAACTTCTCGTAGAACCGATGTCCTGCGGACCGCGGCAGCTCCGATGCCCCCACCCAGAGCGGCTGCTGCTGGTCCTCGCGTTTCCCCATCGACATGCGGCCAACCTCGTGCGCCGCACCCTATCCATCGCGCGGTGCCGTGTCGATCCCCAACGAGCGGGAAAATCAACGGGCTGCTAGGGGCTTGGTCGTGCGACGGGCTCGGCGGAACGGGTACGCGCCCACGCCGACCAGAAGGACCTCCTCGACTACGTCGACCAGGGCCGGACGGCGAGGCTTGCTCAAGCATATCGCCCTCGTGCATGGCGATCCGAAGCCGCAGAGGACGCTCGCCGAGGCCATGACCGCGCGGGCACAAGAAGTTTATGGCGCCCGCCGCGGGGACCGGCTCACGATCGGTTGAGCCCGGTCCCCCGGTCGGGGGCGCGAGGAGGCAGGTGTCTCACGGATCGCGGGCGCAGCGAAAGCCGATGGGTGTCTGCCGCCAGTCCGGGAGGACAGGCGTGACGCTGTCCAGGTACCAGATGTTGTCCGGCTTCGTCACGAAGCTCGCGTCCCGCATCACGCGAATGTCCTCGAGCGCGGGATCGAGTTCGGCGCAGTCGACGCAAGGATCGGGCAAGAGGTGAGGGTGCTCGGCGCTCTCCGAGATGTCATCGAGCATGAACTCGAAGCGGCTCCCTCCGAAGTCGAGCTGCCCCCACCGTCCCGCCCCCTTCGGCACGCTCCCGACCGGCGTGAACGCGAGCCCCTCGCTCCACTCGACGAGGGAGAGTTCCGGCGTCGGGTCCTCTTCTCCCCATGGAAAGCGACGCTGCTCGTCCCCTCCCCTCGCCGCGAAGTCCCATTCGGCCAGCGTCGGTAGCCTCCCCCCGTCCCACGCGCAAAAGGCGAAGGCCTCCTGCCACGTCATGCAGGCGATCGCAGCGTCCTCCCGCCCCGCTGGCTCCGCGGTCCATGAGGCGTCGCCCTCGTTCCGCATGCAATCGAGGGCCTTCCGGAGGTCGCCCGCCGTAGGGAGCAAGAAGAAGTCCCAACTGGCCTTCCAGCCCGAGCCATCGATGACCGGGTGGGCTCCGTCACCTTCCTTCGGCCGGGAACCGGGATAGGCGTCGACGAACGCGCGGAAGCGTCCGACCGTCACTTCGAAGACGTCGAGGCGGAACGGGCTCACGGTGGCCGGGTAGTCTGAATCGTTCAGGCGATCGAACGTGCCGCCGGGAACTAGTGTTGCGGCGCAGCAGTCCATGTCGTGAGAGGCGCCGCAGCGGTGATCGGCCCCCTGGCTCCGGCTGCTGCACGAGGGAACGTTGCTGGACGACCCGACGTCTGCGTCAGTCCCTGCGTCCCCCGCGTGACCCTGAGATCGCTCGATATCGCCGCCGCAGCCCGCCGACGGCATCAGAACGGCGATCGCCCAAGCAACAGCCGTGGCGCGGATCATGGACTCTCGACGTCGCGAGCACAGCGGACGCCGGTCGACTCGTCGGTCTGTAGGTCTCGTGCGAAACCGCGAAGGGTGGCGCTTCGATTCCTCGTCGCATCGCAGAAGAACGACCAGTCCCGCACGACCCGGCCTCCCTCCCACTCCGGACGGGTCTCCGCACAGTCCACGCATGGCAGGGGGAGGACGTCGTTGAGCGAATGAGGCATATCGTCCAGATCGACGTCGTCCAGCATGAACTCCCCGCGGCTGCCCTCAAGATCGAGCTGCCCCCACTTCCCTAAGCCGTTCGGCGTGCTTCCGACCGGCACGAACGCCTCGGGGTTGCCGAAGTCAAGGACCGCTCGTGTAGGATTGGGTGGTTCCGCGCCCCAGGGATGAGGACGCTGTTCCGAGCCTCCCGCGAACGCGTAGTTCCATTCGGCCTCGGTGGGCAGGCGGCCGCCGTCCCATGCACAGAACGCAAATGCCTCGTACCACGTCATGCAGGATGCCGGCATGTACTCGTGGTCGGCTGCCTCGTCGGTCCATGTGTCGTATTTCTGATGCTCAATCGGCGGCTGCGTGACATAAGGACACTTTAAGTCGGCAAGCAAGTCGTCCCGCGTTGCCGGCATCCTATCGTTCCAGGCGGTGGACCATCCGGAGCCCGGAATACGCGGGTGCATCCCATCGCCTTCCTTGGGTCGTGAAGAGGGATACTGCTTCACGAAAACGCGAAGCCGCCCCACCGTCACCTCGAAGACGTCCACGCGGAACGAGCTCACCATGGCGGGCCACTTCGCGTCGTTGAGCCGGTTGTAGCCACCTCCTTCCACGAAATTCGAAGCGCAGCAATCCTTGTCAATCGAAACACCACATCGGCCATCGGCTCCCGGTCTGCTTTCGTGACAGGATGTTGCGATCTTTGACGCCGACTCGCGCTTGACGTCGCCAGCGCATCCGCTGAGCACGACGAGGGCAGCCATCATCGCGGCGAAGCGCGTCCCCGGGCGCGCGGCCGTCACGGCGTGCAGTCTTCGCAGCACGTGCCAATGTCTTCTGGATGCCAGCACTTGGGCGTTGGATCGGCACAGAAGTTGCCGACGTGCGCGCAAAGAAGGGATTCCGGCGGCCCTTGGCAAAGGAGGTTCGGAATGCAATTCGAGGCTCCTTCTCCGCATTCCTGGCATGCCCCGCACGACGTGACGCCATCGTTCAACATCCCGCAAATTGCGCAATAATCCGTCTGCCCCTCGGACGTGCAAGCGGGAACGCCGTTCGCCGGGCATGTCCAACGGCCCATCGCCTTGAAGCCCGATTGACAAATCCCTCCGTCGTCCTCCGAGACGTCGATCGGCCCGCACGCTTCACCGATGTGCAGTCCCTCGTCCACGGGCCCATTGCAGTTGTTGTCGATGCCGTCGCAGAGCTCGGCCTCCGCGGGAAACGTGACTTGCTCACACCCCGTCGGAAGGCCTCCGTCGCAAAGCTGCGAGCCGATCTTGCAAGGTCCATGTGTGTTAGCCACGGGGCAGTTTGAACCCGGGTCACACTCGACGATGCAATGGCCACCGCGGCAGATGAAGTTGTGACAGCAGTCGCTGTCGAACCCGCACCCTGCGTCGATCCCCAAGCAGGGACCGCACTGGCCGGTCGAGCTCCTGCAGGTGTCGTTGGCGCCCGCGCAGCACTCCCCCCCATCGACCGTGCAGGACTGGCCGTTTTTCTTGCAGCACGTGTGCCCGGTACACTGGAGGGAGGAGTCGCAGCACTTGCGCTCGTCGTGGCAGTTCTCACCAAACAGGGCGCACTCGTAGCAATCGCCGCCGACGCAGCCGTACGCCCGATCGGACTCGTTGTTATGGCAAGGACAGTCGCTTTCGTCCTCGCACGGAACGTGACAGTGACCGAAGACGCCGGCGTCCTCGGGAATGGGCACTCCCTCGAGCAGACACTCGCTGAGCGGCGCGCACGGTAAGCACTTCACTGCGCCGGCGTTGCTGTCGCAAATCCCGCCTTGGGGGACGAACGAGTAGCAGCGGGGCACCTCCGCGCCCCCCGGGAAAACACCGCGTCGTTCCGGCAGAATGTGTTCGCAGGGCAGAGGTCCGGGTCTTGGCCGGGATCGCACTCCTCGAGGGCCTTTAGTCCGAGGGGCGGGTCGGCGCACTGGAAGAGTCCCGCGTCGTTGAGGGGGCCGACGCAGCTCGCGCTGAGCGGACCGAATTCGCTGCCTTCGCAGACGCTGTCACTCTCGCAAGAGGCGCCGGGGTGATTGTGGTTGCACTCGTCCCCGATGCCGACAGGCGTGACGCAGAAGTTGCCGCAGGTGCGCACTTGCCCCGCGTCGCACTCGAAGGTGCAAGGGGCGTTGTTCTGGCCGAACTTCCTCTCCACCACCGCGTGAGATGCCCGACCCACCCGTTCAGGCCGCCCCTGGGGGGGGTCTTTGACGCAGCCGCCCACCTCGATCATCAGCCACGCCAGCGCCATCGCGACCGGCGCGCCAACGAACCCGGCGAGAATCTTCGACTTCATAGCGGCCCCCTTCTCTTTCCCTGATCGGGTGCGCGCCCTCCTCAAACCGCCGCGGGCCCATGGCCCAGTTCGGAGCGCTTCACCGTCCCGAGAACCATGTTCAGCGCGACGGGACCAAGAAGGCAAGTAGAAAGTGGATGTTGAGGAAATTTTGAACTCGATCGCACGGCGGGTGCATCGCCACCTCGAGGCGGAAGGCGCGTAGCGTCCGCTGCGGCTCGTCGATGTCGTCCGCGAGGATCTGCGGGCGTTTGCCGTGAGCGCGGGCATGCGGGCGCTCGAAGAGCTGCTCGAGGGGGGAGCGGCGGCGCTGTGGGGACCGCGCCAACCAACACGACTCGGAGCGTGCATGCTCGCGCGCGGGCTACGCGCCCGGCGAGCTCGTGATGGTCAGCCCGCGCGTGCCGGTGCGCCGGCCGTGTGCGCGTGACGTCGACGGGCGCGAGGTCGGGCTCCGGAGCTGGGAGGCGTTCGGCGACGAGGATCCCCTCTACGAGCGCCCCGTGCAGCAGATGCTCCTGGGCGTCTCGACGCGCAAATACCGAGGGTCTCTCGAACCGCTGGGGCCCGAGGTCCGCGAGCGCGGGACGAGCAAGAGCGCTGTGAGCCGCAGGTTCGTCGAGGCGACCTCGAAGACCATTGGGGCATGGCTCGCGTGGCCTCTGGACGGGATGGAATCGTCGCGGTGCTCATCGACGGCATCCACGTCGACGACCACGTGTTCCTGGTCGCGCTCGGGATCGACGTCCAGGGCGCGAAGCACGTAATGGGCGTGCGCGAAGGCGCGACAGAGAACGCGAGCTGTTGCCGCGAGCTGCTCAAGGATCTGCGCGATCGTGGGCTCGCGACCGACCGTCGGACGCTGTTCGTGCTCGACGGGAGCAAGGCGCTCGCGCGCGCCGTACGCGACGTGTTCGACCGCTGCGCCGAGATGCAGCGCTGTCAAGGCGGACGATCTCGTGGTCCTCGAGGAGGCACACGAGCGTCGTGGCCCACTCCTTTCACTCACGGACCAGGCGATCGAGATCGTCGCCGAGGTTGCGCTCCCAGCCACGCGAGGGGGAGCGCTTGCCCGGCGCGAACGTCAGCCCGACAGCGCCGCGCCCTCCGACGGGCAGCCAGTCGACCCGGATGGGGTCGGTCTTGGCCGTGCGGACCCGAACCGGTGCAGCGCGCGTGTCGATGGCCCCGCCTTGGGCCTGGAACTCCAGGATGGGACGACGGGGGAGCCCCATCAGCTTGGGCGCGTCCCCTCCTCGAGAGCGCCGTATGCGGCCTCGATGGCGACGTCGAACACCCGCCGACGCCGCCGCTGAACGTCCGCCTTATCCTCCCTCTCGGGCGCGACCCTCGCCTCGCGGTGGGGCTCGCGGCCCTCGGCCCGGTAGAGCTCGTCGGTGAGCCCGAGCGTCACGAGCTCCCCGCGGCTCATGGGTTTGGCGAGGGGCCCGACGGGCGCGACAGGCTTACTGTCGTCGTCGACTTAGATCTCGGCCGCTGCCCTCCACGGCGTGTAGACCTTGCCGTTCGGCATGACGACCTCGACCTCGCGACGTCCAGGGTCGCCCACAAGGAGAGGGTCTCGACGTCGTCAAGACGGACGGGGCTCCCGTCGGCCATCCGGCCGTACTCCGGCCAGTCGGGTTCGAGGGTCACGTGCTGTACGAGCTTGCCCATGGTTCTCCTTGGAACGGTAGGACGCCGCGCGGCGTCAATCAGCGAGCTCCTCGCCCTCGAGGATGAGGACGCGCTTCGTGCCGGCCGCCGCGACAGGCCTGTCACCTTGAACCGCGCGTCCCGTTGAACAGCAACTCGTCCTCGTGAGAGATGCCGACCGTCTCGACCGGATCTGCCTGTGGCCGAGGCGAGAGCGTTAGGGTGTCCTACTCGCCGCGATCGCGGAGGCCAGGTGCGAGCTTCCTCGGGCGTGCCGCGCGTCGCCGACGAGTCGATGCGCGCGAAGATGCTCCCCGTCCGCCCGACGCACGTGCGTATCTTCGAGCTCGCGCGCGAGTGGTTGGGCGACGCTTGATGGGCATCGGTCGGGTCCCGGCAGCGGAGAGCGCGGCAGGAGCTCGCGGGCGACGGGAGGTCGCGGCTCGAATCCTCGATCCATCTCGCCACGAGGAGGCTCGCCGCCGGCCAGTCTGGTAGATTCGGCGCCATGGCACGCTGGCTCGAGGCGTTCGTCGATCCCCCTCCGATCCGCTCCCGCGGCGCGTTCCACGTCGTCTCCGCCCGCCGTCCGGGCGACCGGCGCCGCTCTGCCGTGGTGCTGCCGAGCCGCAACGCCGACCTCGACCCGGCGAACACGAACGCGCCATTCTGGCTGCGCACGGACCGAATCCCCTATCCGCGCGCGGTCGAGACCGTCGACCCGCTCGGGCGCACCATCAGGACCGTGGAGACCACCCTGCAAACGACCGTGACGCGCGATGGCGTCGCGCGCTTCAGCGAGGCGCGCGACGGGTTCGGGCGCCCGACGCTCCGCACGCCCGCGGACGGCGTCGCGCGCTACTTCCATTACGATGGCCTGAACCGCGTGGCGGAGGTCGGCATTACCGCGGCGGAGACGTGCGTCGACGCGTCCGACCTCCCCGCGCCTTGCAGCTACGCGGAGACGTTCGCGTACGACGACGTCGGCCGCGTCGTCGAAGAGGGCCATTCGGACGGCACGGCGGTCCGGCGCCACTGGGACCATGCCGGCCGGCCGACCTACGTCGGATTCTACGACGGCGCCGTCGAGACCGCCCTCGGCTCGTGGTCCTACACGACGGGCTCCGCCGCCGCGCTCGCGACGGTCGGGTTCACCGACGAGACGGGGACGTCCTGGCTCCGCGAGGTGGACGGCTACGGCCGGGAGGCCAGCGAGCACGTGCTCGGACTGACCAGGACGCTCTCGCGAGGGACTGCCGGAAGGCTCGTCCAGGAGACCGATTGGAACGGTCTGGCCACCACGTTCGAGCACGACGTCCACGACCGGGTGACCGCCGTAGAGGCCCCGGCGACCGGCACGACCGCGTACCGCTACGGCGGCGACGGCCGGCTCGTCCAGACGACGGACGCGGACGGCGTCGTGAGCCAGACGGCTTATGTGTTCTCCGGGCGGCCCGCCGCGACGAAGGTCGATTGCCGCGTCCTCCAGAGCGTCACGTACGACGACGCGGGGCGCGTGGTGGAGGCGACGGACGACGGCGTCACGAGCGACGTCGACTACGATTCTCTCGATCGACCGATCCGAATCGCCCGCGGCGTCGGCTCCTCGGGTCCGGCGCCGATCCAGATCGAGCTCGCCTGGGACGCGGGCGATCGTCTGGTCGAACGGCGCCTGTTCCCTGCGGCGGGGGCGTGGGCAACGACCGAGCTCGCCTGGGTCACGGAGGAGGTCCTCGTCGGGGCCGGTGGCGCGAAGCGCCAGCGCGCCTATTCACGCGACGCGGGTGGGGAGGGTGCTCTCCGAGACGGTGACGGCCGGTCCGGAGACCGTCGTGAAGCAATGGTCGGGCCTCGACGCTTATGGCAACCCCGCCGTCGAGTCGAGCCACGTCAACGGTCCCGATGAGGTGCGTCACGAGTGGGTCCACGACGTGGCCGGGCGGCCGAGGGTGCGCGCCACGTACGTCCTGGGGTCGCCCCAAGGGTCGACGGAGTGGAGTTGGTTCGACAACGGCATGCCCCGCGAGGTCAGGGCTCCGTCGGGCAGCACGGTCGCCTACGACTACGGCAGTCCCTTCGACTACCACCTTCGCCGCGTCCACGACGGGCTCGGCGCCGACTTCGCGAGGGTGTTCTCCTGGAACCACCGCGGCCCAGCCCGTCGACGTGCTCTTGCGCGATTCGACGATCCACCGCGACTACGACGAGATGGCGCGTCCCGTCCACCGCGCGACGACGACCCTCGCCACCGGCGCGACCGCCGTCTGGGACGGCGCCTACGACGCACTGGGGGAGCTCACCAACGACGCGACGACGGGCGGGGGCTTCTCGTGGTCCAACCAGTATGGGTACGACGGGGCCGGGCGCCTCACGACCGAGCAGCGAGGCCGCGACGGCCGTACGTTCGAGTACGTACTCGACATGGCCGGCCGCAGGCTCCAGACGCTCGAATGGAAGGGCGGCGTCCCCGGCGTGACGATGAACGCCACCTACGCGGGCGCCGTGCTCGCGAACGTCGACGGAGTGCCTCTCTCGTACGACCCCTGGGAGGACGTCGTCGGCGACCAGTACGGCAATGCCTTCGTCCGCAGCGCGGACGGCGAGGTCCTACGAGTGACCTCGGGCAAGCTGTCGCACCGCCTCCTCCGCGACGCGAACGGCGTCCCGGTGGCGCTCGACGAGGGCGCGCCCGCGCTCCGCGTCACGCACTGGGACCTCGATCCGGCCGCGCTCCCCGTCGAGGTCCGCGACGCGACGGGCGCCTCGCTCCGTTATCTCAGCGGCGCGGGGATCCTTCTCGGTCGCGACGAGACGCACGGCGGCGCATCCTCGGGGAACGAGCTCTCCGAGGACCGAGCCGGCGCGGTGACCCGCTGGGGCGGCCAGCCGCTCGACCACGGCAGCGCGTTCGGCGCTGACGTCACGGCGCCCCCGGGGGTGGACGAGCGGTTCCTGCTCGGCGGAATGGAGTCCTTGCCCGGGATTCACGGCGTGTACATGTCGCGGCACCGCGCCTACGACGCGGAGACGGGACGCTTCGATCGGCCCGACCCGATAGGCCTGCTCGGCGGCCTCCACCGCTTCACGTACGCCGACGGGGACCCCGTGCAGAAGAGCGACCCGCTCGGCTTCTGCAGCGACGCTCAGTCGCTCCACACGCACCTCTCGCTGCTGCAGTACGACATGCAAGGTCTGTGGGCCGGGCAGAGCCACGACGACTACCTGGCGACGCTCGCCGGGAACATCGCGCAATCGCCCTCCAAGTACGCGGGGGTGGCGGCCGCGGTGGCGGCGATCGACCCGGTCCATCCGAAGGACGCCAACGGCTGCGCCCCCGGCGTGTGGTGCCACCCCGGCGGCGCGCCCCGTCGCGGCGCGGGATTCAGCGGCGACGGCGAACCCGACGAAGGGGACGACTCGGCGCCCGACGAAGACCGCGACGGCGGCGACGCCCCCGCGGGCGGTGACGCCTCGAGCGACTTCGGCGACCAGGGCGAGGTCGTCTTCTATTACGACCCCTGGTCCGAGTCCAACCTGGCGTGGTCGGCGGACAGCGATCCCCAGGCGGGAGCGTCCGGCTCGCTCTCGGGGAAGCGCTTGCGGTTTCCACCCCTCCCCCACTTCGTCCGCGGTCCCGAGGGTGAGCTGCTCCGAAAGCAGGGGACCGATCCGCGTCAGGCAAGCGTCGAGAGCGGTGACCGGCGACGCTCGGCCTGCTCCTCCGTCGCGGCCCCGGTGGTAGCCTTTTCGGCGGTATGACGAAGACGTCGGACAGCACGGCGGTGGTGCACGACGTCTATGGCTTCGGCTACGCTGACGCAGGTGGCGTAGGCGTCGGCGTCGGGGGGCTCGACGTTCGAGTCGAGCAAGAGGGTGGCGTCGCGATGACCGCCGAAGCTGCAAGCTCGCGCGTCAACGCGGGAGTGTGGGACGACGATGCGTCTCCCGCCGTCGGGCGCTTCGGCTTGGGCGCGGTTGCCAAGCTCGCCGACGTCCATGTCGACGCGCCGGTTGCCGGGTTCTCCGTGCAGACACTGACGGCCGGCGCGACCTTCACGACCACGCCGGACGAGTTCGAGGCTGGTTTCGGGGCCAACGTCGTCTCGGCAGGCGTTCACGTCGACCTGCCCGCGGAGACGCGGTGGGCCGTGGGCACCGGCGTGGGGGCCGGCGTCACCCTGCGGTCCCACCACGGTGACGCCGACCACAACGGAGTCCGCTCGATCGGCGGCGGCTTCGACTTCGAGTTCGCCTCTTTTGACTTCCAGAGCGAATTGATCTGCAGGGGTTTGGACAGCGCCGCATACCTGGGGAATCGCGTCGCCGAGTCCTGGAGAGAAGTGGAGGCACAATTGGGACCGTTGGAGAACATCGGCCCTACTGATCATGACGTGGCAATGAAGCAGCGAGAAACCCCGCTCCTTGGGCCCCCGCATCGGTGGTGAATCCTCGCGAATTCACACCGAGGTGGGGACACGGAGAGGAGATGGCGAGAAACGGTGCCCGGTCTACTGACCCACTGTTCGCCGAGTCTCGACCAAAGTGGAACGCACCAAAACGAAGGCAAGCCCTGCTGCCTCCCGGGAGGGGACACTCCGGTCGCGGTCGAGATTTGCGGGCAATGTGATCCACAAGAACGAGATTCAGGTGGTTCCTCACCGAGCACCGCGTCGACACGCCCCTCGTGCGCGCAGGCGCCGCGGACGAGGCCGCATGGCGGCGGGGCCTCGGCGGGCGGACGATCTCTGGCCCGAGCTCCCGCTCGAGGGCGCGCCGCCCTGAAATGGCCAAGATGCCCGCGGACCGGGCCACGCTGACCAGATAGGCGGGGCTCAGAGAGACCGGGTAGGGGCCGCGGTTGGCGTAGGCGTCCGAGAAGCTAAAGCCGTTCGCTGGAACTGGAGACACTCGTGCTTGAAGACGCATTCCCCCCGAAGTCGGGACCGTCGAAGCAGGTGTAGGCCCCCCTTTCCCCTGCCCAATTCGTCGTCTTCATGAGCTTGCTTCTCCGATGCGCCGCATGAGTCGATCGAGAGCCGCCGGCGCCCCCCGCTCTCGCTGTACACCGTGGATCAAGCGGGCCAGACCCGCTCATCCAAACGGAGCAGATGTCGCAGTCGGCGCTCGTACAATCGAGGAGCCTGGTCATGAATCAGAAGAACAATATTTCCCCTTCGTCGGGCATCGGTGGCGTCGCCGTACGAGCCCGACGCGGGTCAGCCGGGGCCCGTTGCCCGCCGGGTGTGGCGGTGGTCGCCCCTGCGGGAGGGTCCCATTTGCGGACCAACGCCTGATGCCCGACCTAGGGTCCCTGCCGCGGGCCGACCCGGGCCGCTTCCGGCGTGAGCGCCTGGGATGTCGAAACCAGGTCCGCCAGCTCGCGCCCGGCGGCGTTCCCATCGAGGAGGTGGATGCGGACGCTCTGCCCGGCGCCCGCCCCCGATTCCCGAGCCGAGCAGCGGGACGCCGAGCGTGGTGTGGCCTCGCCCGCCAGCACGGTCTCCGCCTACGCCGCGATCGCCGCGCGCAGATCGTCGGGGTGGAACGGCTTCTCCATGAAACGACACGGGAGCCTGAAGGGCTCGAGCCCGTTCTGCACGACCCCGCTCCATCCGACTGCGCTCATGAGGACGAGCCGCGATGCTTGCTCGGGCGCAACTCTCTCGAGCGCCGAGTAGAACCCCAGGCCGGTCATCCCGGGCATCGCCATGTCGCACAGGATGAAGTCGTAGCTCTCGCCCGCCAAGATCCTGCCGAGCACCTCGCGCGCGTCCGTAAAGGCCTCCGCGTCGTACTCGCGCCTCAGGAGGCGAACGAGCGAGGAGCCTATCGCGGGCTCGTCATCGATGATCGCGATACGCCCACGTCGCACGGCGCGCTCGCGCACCGCCCTCTGCGTGATCGCACGCGGGGTCGCGGGGATGGTCGCTCGTGACGGGTTCGACTTGGTGGGGAACATGGTCGGCATCTCCTGTCCGCTGGGCGATTCCTCGCCCATGCAACCTCGATGCCGCGACTCTCCGGTAATCTTCCAAACGTGGAATACCTGGGCGCGCTCCTCGGCCCGGCGCCAAGTCTGTGAGCCAGCAACACGCGTGGCGTGATGTTCCCTAGCTCGCGATGCAATAGCCCGTACCGCCGGCGCATTTCTCACGCCGACCGACCCCGAGCACCGGCCCTGGTGCCATGGCGCCGCCACCACAAGACGGGGTGACGAAGTGATACGCCGGCCCACCATCCCGCCTGCTCTTCTACCTCCGGTGATCACGAGGACCTTGTAGTGCGCCGCGTCGACGATCGCCGCCCGCTGATCGGCCGCGAGCGTCGACGCGGCCGCTGCGCTCGAACTCCGTGATCGCGGCGTCGGCGAGCTGGAGCAGAGGACGGGGGGTTCCCCGTCGGGCTTGCGATCCGGCACCCCCGCGGGCGCGCGCAGGAGCTCCGCGAGCCGGTGCGCCAGGCGCTCCTCTGCAGCGAGCAGGAGCGCGGGGTACACGACCACGCTGGCGCTCTCGACCTCGAGACAGACGCGGCCCACCTGGTCGAGCATCTCGATGGCCTCGTAGACGCCGCCGACCGCGGGGCAGATCCAGCAGATCCATCGACCGCCGGACGAGATCGTCGCGCTCCGTGGAAGTTGTGCCCGCGGAGGGCGTTCTCGCCGAGCACGTGCAGGACCCCGGCCTAGACGCGCTCCGGCGAGTCGATGCCGATCCCGATCGATCGCGCGATCGCGTCGGCCGTCTTGAACCCGACCCCACGACGTCGAGCGCGAGCCGGTAGGGCGTGCGCTGCACGACCTCGAGGGCCCTTCGGCCGTACCGCTTGTGGATCTTGTGGGCGAGTCCGTCGATCACGCCCCGTGGGCCTGGAGGAAGACCATCACCTCCGTCATCGCGCGCTGTTCGCCCCAGGCGGCACCGATCGCCCCGATGCCCGCCTTCGGGACGCCGCGGACTTCGCGCAGGCGATCCGGGTTCTGGCCGAGGACCTCAATGGTGCGGTCGCCGAAGCACTGGACGATCCGCCGGGCGAGCACCGGACCGATCCCAGGGAGGACGCCGCTCCCGAGGTAGGTCGCGAGCCCGTCCCCGCTCGTCGGGACGACGGGCATAAGGTCGCGATCTTGAACTGCACGCCGTACTTCGGGTCCCGGACCCGCTCACCTGTCGCGCGCACGTGGACGCCAGCGTCGGCCGCCGGCATGACCCCGACCCGGCCTCCTCGTGGGCACCGACCTTGACGCGGAGGACCCGGTAGCCGGACTGCTCGTTGGCGTAGACGACCTTGGCGACCGTGCCCTCGGCCTGGATGAGACGAGAAGGCGCGGCCGCGGCAGGCAGGCCGAGGTCGCGCGCGGGGGAGGGGGCGCCCATCGTCGCCACGATCGGCCGCCGCGGCGAGCCGTCAACCGTCCAGGGCACGAAGCGGATGAGGTCGTGGGTGCGGCTCGTAGCGCACCCTGACCCGTCGGAAGTCGGGGGCGATCCAGCGTAGGGAGATCGGCTGCAGGTCGGCGCGATCTTGATCGACCGCCTGATGTCCCGCTCGCACGGGTTCGAGCACCGGTTCAGTCCGGCCACCATGCCCATGCCAACTCGGCCAGCTCATTGACCTATCTGCGGCGCGCCCAAAAGATTGGGCACCGCGCCGCGACGGTTGCGGCGTTGGCACCAGGGGGTTCCGATGAGTCTACGATGGACGGCGATCGTGGCGATGGTCGCCGCAGGGGCGGCTCTGCCGCTCGGGGGCGCTTACGCGGACGAGCAGGAGGAGTCGCACGAGAAGAACGTCAAGCTCAGTGAGCTGCCGGCGGCCGTGAAGGACACGATCCTGCACGCGTCGGGTGGTGCACAGATAACGAAGCTGGAGTCCGAGATGGAGAACGGCAAGCCCATCTACGAGGCGCACTTCCAGCCGGAGAAGGGCGCACCCTTCGTGGTGAAGGTCGACCAGAAGGGCAAGCTCATCTCGAAGGAGGCGGAGAAAGAAAGGGAGAAAAACGAGAAATAGGGCGCTCTGCGGGGTGGCACAAATCCGGCGGCTGCGTCGCGTGCGCTTACGCGCGGCCATCCGAGCGCGACGCAGCGCAGGATCCTCAGGGGGGTGAACGAATCGGCGGGGCGCCACCGGGGCCCTGGCGCACGGTCCGCTAGCTAGGGGCAACCCCGGGGAACGGGCGGAGATCGAGCCGCCTGAGAGTTGGTGGCGACGCCCGGGCAACGGCAAACGGGCTCCGGCAGGGCGAGCTCCGCGAAGCGGGGGACGCCCCTGGTCCGGAGCCATCTGCGGCCGCGACAAGCCGCCGTCGACCAACGCCGTCGCCTCATGCCGCGTGCAGCCGCGCCCCGCAGTCGTTCGCCCGGCGCACGCGCCCGCTGATCGCGACCTTCCTCGTCCGTGATCGGCAACGGCAGCCGCGGTGGCGGTGCCAGCTCGGCGCCCGACGGGTGAGGTAGTATGGCGATCCATGATGCTGGGCCAAGGCACGCTGCGTATCGGCGAGACGACGGTGACGCTGCAGCGGGTCTCGAGCGGCCTCACGACGGCGATCCCCGGTCGCACGGACCAAACCTTCGACGCGGAGATCGAGCGCCCCCTCGACGTCGCTGTGTTGAACGCGTTCGCGCAGCTCCTGCTTGATATGCCGGCGCCGTCGGCGATGCTCTCGATCGACGGTGAGGAAATCGGTACGGTCGTCTGGTGCAGCGTCGAGGATGGCACGGAGGATGCTAGGGGCTTGGTCGTGCGCCTCGACGTTCGCCTCACCGCGATTATTCGGGCTCGCGCCCTCGTGGCGGGGATCGGCGAGGACGGCGCCGTGTGGGCGGCTTCTTACGCCCTCGAGGACCTGGCGGCGCTGTTCGCCCTGCAGTCGCGTCGGAGCGAGTAGGGCCTGCCGACGACGTCAGCTCGCGCCCGCCTGCACGCTCGTCTTCATTTCCTCGGGCACGTCCGGGCACTCGCGATGGGCCACCCGCTGAACGATCTCGAGGAACGTGCCGAGCTCGAACGGCTTCCTCAGCACCTCAACGATCCCCAGCCGCTTGAGGACATCCTCTGCTGGCGGCGGGTCCGCCGTCATCAACGCGATCGGCGCCCTGCAGCCGAAGCCTCTCGCCAGCTCGATGAACTCGATGCCGTCGAACGGATCCATCCGCAAGTCGACCATCATCATGCACGGCGCGGGATCGCGGTGCAGGCGTTCGAGCGCAAGGCTAGGATCGAGGTAGGTCTCCGCGGCGTAGTGCTCGTTATCGAGCAAGTCCCGCAGGATGCCCACCAAGTCGCTGCTGTCGTCCACGACAAGGATCGGTCGCTGCCTGCTAATCGTCATGACCCCCTGTGCCTGGGGCCCGGACGGCTCCGCGTCGAGGTCCTGGCTTCAGCCCCCATCGCTCGCCCGCTCCGGTGGCTACGGCGCGCCGCTGGTCCTGACGCCCCGGCGTCGAGTTCGTGGAGGGAATCGCGGAGCGCCCGCCTGCGCCTGCAGGGTGTCAGCCATCATCCTCGCATCGCGCGCTTCCGCGGCCCGCCTCGTTGCGAGCCGGCACGGTGACGCGCACGAGGGAGCCGCCATCGAGCTCCTCGACCCGGATGGGGTCGTTCGAGATCCCGCGACGTCGCGCCGTGGAATCTTGATGCCTGTAACCTCCTTGCGTTCCATCACGGGCGGTGGTGACAGGCGCTCTCGCCGAGCGCGCAGCGCAGGACCTTGGAGATGTCTGGAACCCGGTCTCGCGAGGCCTCCACGCAGGGCCGTCAGCCCGTGCGGGCGGCCTTTGCCCCAGTCGCCTCAGCCGCGGGCTCGCGAAGACGCTCGGAGCGATGCGCGGACGCCAGGGGCAGGTGCACGCGGAACGTAGAGCCCGCACCAGGGGCGCTCGTCACAGTGATCCGGCCGCCATGGGCCTCGACGATGCGCCGCGCCACGAACAAGCCGAGCCCCGCGCCCGGAATTCGCTCTGCAGAGCCTTCGGCACGGTGGAACGGCTCGAAGATCTGGGCTTGGTCCTCGAGCGACAAGCCGATGCCATCGTCGGAGACCTCGATACGCGCCTCACCCTCGCGCTGCTGGACGGCGACCTCCACACGGCCGCCGCGGGGCGAGTATTTGATGGCGTTGCTCAACAGGTTGTTCAGGACCTGTGCCATGCGGCCCTCATCGCAGCGGACAGGCACGACCTCCGGAGGCAAGCGCAAGGCGATCCGGTGCACGGGAGAGATCGATTCATAGAGGTCGTAGGTCTCGCCGACGAGGACCCGGCAATCGCGCTCCTCCGGGCGCAGCTCGAAGTGGCCGGCCTCGACACGAGCCGCGTCGAGCAGGTCGCCGAGCATTTGGTCGAGGCGCGCCGATTGCCGCCTAACGATTGCGATGACTCGTCGTACGCGCTCCTCCCCTGGTAGCGGGCGGTCGTCCGCGATCTGGGCGGTCGACAACGTGAGCGCGGAGAGGGGATTGCGGAGGTCGTGCGCCACCCCCGCCAGGAACGCGAGTTGGTTCTGCTGGTAGTGCGCGAGCGAGGTCGCCATTTCGTTGAACTGTCGCGCGATGATGCGGAGCTCCAGAGGCCCCTTCTCGAGAGCGCGCGCGCTCCGTTCGCCGCCTCCGAGCCGTCTCATCGCGTCGGCGATCGCCGACACCGGCCGGAACGCAGACGCGTGCAGCCAGAGCAGCGCCCCCCCGACCCCGAGAACGAGCGCGGTAGCCGCCCCGACCCCGAGGATGTCTCCGAGATGGTCCCAGCGCGCCGCCTGTGCCGCGGCAGCGGCGGCCTGCTCGGAGTTGATTTGTACGAGCTGCTCGAGCGAAGAAAATGCGCGCTCAAGGCTTTCGGCGGCGGGCCCGGCGCCTACCTCTTGCGGCGCCGCCGACGTCTCCGTGGTGGCGAGGTACGCCTTCACGGTCGTGTCGGCCGCCTCGAGCATGACGCGCTCCTCGTCGTTACCGACATAGCGCCGAGCCTCAATGAGCTCGCGGCGAAGACGCGTCGCAAGATCCGCCCGGGCCAGGAGTTCGAGCGAGCGGTCATGCAGCAGGAGGTCGCGCTCGAGCAACTCGGCCAGTCGCACACTCTCGACGGCGTCGCCGATGCTCGAGGCCGCCCGGTGCAGTTGAGACGTGAGGGTGACGAGCGCGACGGCAGTCGCGAGAGCCACAGCGCTCAGTCCTACCATGATGGCGGTCAACATCGAACGCATGGACACGTGTGAGCCCCTCCCGGCCCGGCGCCGCAGCCCGGCGGGAGCTTGGCTCGGCGTCGAGGACACGCAAGCCCTTGGACGCCGAATCGCCGAATCAGCGACGGCCGGCCGCAGCGGCATCGCGGCTGCCAAGTCGCAGGCTGCGATGGCCTCCATGCCCTGCGGGCTCGTCGAGGTTCGCGGCGGAGCCGGACGGGTGGCTTTGCGCGCCGGCGCGAGAGCACCCCCTCCGACGCCGGCGGCGGGTGCTTCGGCGGCCGGATGGCCGCGACGGGCACGTGCATGACCTCTCCCGCTTCGGCCTCGTCGGAGCCGCGCGCTCGGCGCCGGCGGCGCTTTCGCTCGCGGTGGCGCGGGCGCTCGGGCCTTGCCTGCCGGCACCATCACCGGGAGCGCGACCTCAGCCTCGACGAGCCCCTCGGAGAGCATCGGCGGCGCGGCGATGGCGCGCTCGGCGTGGTGCTGGGCCGCGAGCGCCACGAGACCATCCGCGACGCCGCGGTAGATCGCCGCGCAGCGGATGAGGTCCTCCGGGCGCGGCAGGCCTCCGTCGCGCGGCGTCGCGTCGGTGATCGCGTCGCGCGGTCTGCTCGTCGCGCGGGTCGACACAGAGGGCGGCGAGGTCGATCAAGGTCGTGGGTCTTCGCGCCTGGCTCCCAGGCATCGAGCGACATGTGCACCCGACGAACAGCCCACTCCTCCTTGAACCCAGGCGTCGACGCGCACGGCGAGCCGGGCGAAGACCTCGTCGACGCTGCCGGCGCTGCCAACGCGGATGAAGCGGTCCGCCCCGCCCCGCGTGCCCCACACGTTCCGGTACAGGAAGCACGCGTTTCGCTGAAGCAAGTCGTCGTCGTAGAACTCCACCGCGCCTCCTCGCGATCGCCGCCGGTCGGCGCACGTTCCCGGATCGATGTCGATGATGAATACGACCGACGTGGGAGCGCCGGCCTGTTGAGCTTCGCCAGCCACGCCTCACGCTGGACGGCATCGGGTGGAGACGAGAGGCAGAGCGCGGTCTCCCAGTCGCGGCCCTGGGCATCGGTCCCCGATGCCTCGGTGCGGCGAGATGGGCGCTTCGGCTGCGACCGTCCTTGCCCGGCTTCGCCTGTAAGAGGACGGCGTCGAGTTCTGCGAAGACCGGCGCGTCGACGGAGAACCGATTCTTCGTAGAGCAGGAAGCAAAGCTTCCCGCACCCAGCCATCCGCGAGGCGTGGACGCGGTGGAGATGATGGGAGATCCCCCCGGGCCACCTAGTCTAGCTGCCCGTTGAACTACGCGGCGATCCCGCGCAGCGGTCGGTGCGACGCGCACGCGTCGCGACGCCAAGTCCCCCGCCCGTGGGCCAGCGCGTCCGGCGATCCCTCCGGTCGCGTTTTTTGCGGAGCTCCACTCGGCCGGTGCGTGGCCAGGCGGTGTGGCAAGGAGCGGCAGCCTCGGTGCCCGTGCGCCACGCAGTAGGCGCATTTATTCAGCTTTACCCGGCTGCACACCGAACGGGAGCCATGGTAAAAGCCGCGAGCATGGGCGTTACCGGGGTCCAAGGGAACGCGGTTACGATCAACGACGACACCTACGTCGTCCGCGAAGGCCCCACCGAGAACCGCTTCGTCGTTGTGGACGCGAAGGGGAAGCGCGTGGGCGGGTTCGTCGTGGAAGGAACCGCGATCGCCGAGTACGAGAGCCATGGCCTGGTCGGCCCTCGACGGGTGCTCGCGATTGGTCGGCTCTGGGTCGACGAGCACACCGCGAGGGGGAGGTGGGCAGGTCCCGGGGCAGCCCAGCCGAGGTCTCCTAAGCCCGACTCCTCGCCGCTCAGCCTCAAGAGGACGTGACGCATGCTTGGCCGCCTCTACCTTGCAGTCGGCATGTCGGTGCCCAAGTCGTCACCGCCGGCGGAACTCGAAGTCGACTGGCCGATCGTCGCTTCCTGCATCACCGGTGGCCTGCTCGTCGTGGTCATCGTCGCGATCGTGCTGCTGGTGCGACGCCAGCGTCGATCGGCTACGGCACAGCCGGACGTACATGAGAGGCCAGCGTGTTGCCGGCGACGGAGGCAGGGCTCCTCGCGAGGCCTCGGCCACACGCCACTTGTCACCTAACACCAGGAGCATCCATGGCCGTCGGCCCGAGGTACGCCGTGCTCGATGTCGAGACCACCGGGCTAAGCCCACGCACGGACCGGATCGTGGAGGTGGCGATTGTCGATGTTGACGCGATGGCGCGCGTGTTGGACGAGTTCGCGACGCTCCTCAACCCTGGCCGCGATGTCGGCCCCACGCACATCCACCGGATCCGCGCCGCCGACGTCGCCGACGCACCGAGGTTCGTCGACGCGGCTCCACACCTGCTCAGTCGGCTGTGCGGTCGAATCGTCGTCGGGCACAACGTGCGCTTCGACTGGCGTTTCCTCGTCCAGGAGTACGGTCGCCTCGGTGTCACCCTTCCGGACGCACCCACGCTTGGGTAAGGGGGCCGTGTCCGCGCAGATCAACGCACATCGCGATCTCAACTGTTGAGCTGCTGTCGATCACGCCGCCCGTCGATCTCGCGGCGAGGAGGCAGCCGGTACGCGAAATCGAGGCTCAGTGGCCGCGCTGCACGATCTTCAGATTCGTGCACGACTCCTTGTCCCCGCCCTCACACGCCTTGCGAAAGAGCGCGGCGGCCTTGGTGTTGTCCTTGGCCGTGCACGTCCCCTGCGCGTAGCAATAACCGAGGAGGCCGCAGGAAGCCAGATCCCCCTCGCACGCCTGGGCGTAGAGCTGGGCCGCTCTCGCGTTGTCCTTCGGCGCGCACGTCCCGTGCTCGTAGCAGTAGCCGAGGTTGAGACAGCCAACCATCGCGCCGCCCTCGCACGCCAGGCCGTAGAGTCGCGCCGCCTCGGCCGAGTTCTTCGGCGCGCACGTGCCGTTATCGTAACAGAAGCCGAGGTTGCTGCAGGAGACCATGTTCCCTCCCGTACAGGCGCGCGCGTAGAGCGGGGCGGCTTTGGCCGGGTCCTTGGAGGTACAAGTGCCCTTCTCGTAACACCTGCCGAGGTTGCCGCACGCGAATCGCTCCTCGTGCTCACAGGCGGTCGCGTAGAGGTGTGCCGCCTTGGCCATGTCCTTTTGCGCGCACGTGCCCGACTCGTGGCAATACCCCAGGTTACTGCAGGCCGACATCAGGCCGCCCGCACAGGCCTTCTCGTAGGACTCTCCGGCCTTCGTGAGGTCCTTTGCCGTGCAGGTCGCCTTTTCGTAGCAATACCCCAGGCTGAAGCACCCCACGATCTGGCCACCATCGCAACCCCGCCGAAACAGATCGAAGGTCACCGCCGGCGTCGCCAGCTTCCGGTCGTCTCGCACCAAGCCCGCCATGACGCAGGCGTCGAGATCGGCTCGCGCGTCGCAGCGCGTCTCGAGGGTGTGCAGCGCCGCCGTGCGATCGAGGTCGCGATCGGCCCGGTAAAACGCGGCGGGGTCGGGGAAGTGCGCCGGATCCGCCGCGAAGTGCTCCCAGTCCGGTTCCCTACCGAGTCGCGCGGCCAGCAGATCGCGGGTCGAGTAGTACGCCACCGGCGCGGAGTACGCCAGGATCAAGGCCTCCTCGTAACGACCCGCTACGTACGCCGCAGTCGCGCGGTCCTCGCACGCCGCCGGGGTATCGGAGCCACAGGGACCGCGCGCGGGAGGGTCGGCGGCGGGTGCAACCTTTGCTGCGGACGCGGCACCTTCGCCCGTACCGCCGGAACGCTGCTTCGAGGAACAAGCCGGCGTAAGTACCAGCAAGCATGTGAGAATGGCCGTCTGCGTCGTCATCCGTCCCCCAATCCAATGTGACTGCCGGTTGCAACCACGTCCCTGCGGTCTTCGCGCGCCGCACTCGGCATCTGCGAGCTGTCGACAGGAGTCAACCCGCCGGGAGGCTAGGACACACTTAGGACACGCTAGCGTTCCCGGCGGCGTCAGTCGAGCCCCGCGGAGCTTCCGAGGGCCATCCCGGAGGCCGGCGGCTGCGTCGGGTCGAGCCGGCCTCGGCGACCGCGCCGGCCAACAGCAGCGTGGCCCCACGATCGCCGAGCGGCACGAGGAGCGTCGGCCCGAGTTGCCGCGTGAGCGCGGCGGATCCCTGGGACGCCGCCTGCGCTCCCGGCGCGGGCTCCGCGACGAACCGGAGCGCGTGCACGCCGATCGCGCCGGTCACGCCGAACGCCGGCCGCGTGGAAGGGCTCGTCAGCGTGACCGTCGCGCCGAGCCGGAACGTCAGTGCTTGCGCGGCCACCGAGCCGTCGGGTGCATCGATGCTCGGGGAGGCGCGTGCGCCCACGAGCGCCTCGAGACCCATGCGGGCTGTGGCCTGCCAGCCGACGGACGCGTTGCCTCCTTGGAGGCCCGCCGGACCGCCGCGTCGGCATCACGCACCAATCCGGCGGCCAAGGCATCTTGCAGAAAAGTTGACACACGACCCCGTTTCGGGGCACTGGCGGAGCATGAACGCCAACGAGGCCCAGCTCCGATCCCGCGTCGACGCTTTCGTGACCGAACTCAGCGCGCTCGTCCGCCAGGCTGCCCTGGCGGCTGTTGCGGAGGCGCTCGGCACTGGGGGCGCCGCTCCCCCGAAAGGTCCGCCCCGTGCCGGCGGTCGACCCGCCAGGATGCCGGTAGCCACGGGTCGCGCGAAGCCGGCTCCCTTCGCGGCCCACCGCAAGGGAGCGAAGCGGCCCGCCGAAGAGATCACGAAGACCACGGCCAGGCTCTTCGACTACATCAAAGCTCACCCCGCACAGCGCATCGAGCAGATCGGGAAGGCCATCGGCGTCACGACCAAGGATCTCGCCCTTCCAACCCAGAAGCTCCTCGCCGAGAAGAAGATCGCCTCGAAGGGGCAGCGTCGAGCAACGACGTACACGCCGAAGTAGCTAAGACCTGCCTCATCCTTCCCGCGGCGCGGCGCGTCCGTTCTCGCGGGTAGGCGCCAACCGCTCCCCTGACGGTGATCGCCCCGACTCGGTCCAGGCGACCGTCACGCCCGAGCGACGGTGCCGCCCTGCGCCTTCCCAATCCCGCGGGGCGGCGTCCGTCGCGACCTCCCAGCCGACGCGCTGGGAGATAGTCTCGACGGACCCTCGACGCAGCCGTTCCGCTGGCGGCCACGTGCGAGCGCGACGACCCAGTGTCGGCAAGGCCGGCGGCGGCACGCCGTCGCGTGGAGCGACTCCAAAAACCGCCTGCGCATCGGGCGGCGCACCCCCTCCAGATCCCCCGAAAACTGGGAGCGCTTTGCAGTGTCCGTCCGGTAGTCTCCGCGGATGGCAGGAGCGTGCTGGAGCTGGAAGGGCGAGCTGGGGCACCCTGGCCGAGACGGGGAGCATACGTGCGCAGACCACGCTGCCGAGGAGGAGAGGATCCGCCGCGAGGTTGGACACCTTGAGAGCGTCAGGGCGGCGCTCGCGAAGTGTGCGGAGCTCGAGCGGTCGACAAATGAGAAGCGCGATCTCTCGGAGGGCGCGGTCGGGGCGTTCTTCTCGACAGCACTGGAGGGGACGGGACTCGAGATCGTAACCGGACACCGGGCGCCAGAGGGGGGCGATCAGGAAGGCACCGAGCTCGATCTGGTGGTTGATGGGCGGGCGACGAACCCCGGACAGTTCGGGCCCAGATCGCGGCACAACGTCGAGCGCGTACCGGTCCATGCTCACCTGGAGGTGAGCTACTACTCCAAGTTGGACCCGCGGAAGATCGAGAAGGATCTCACCCGGCTCGACCGGACAATTCGCGAAGCAATGGCGTCGGGCGTGAAGACGTGGACCGGTCTCGCGTACCTTGGGCCGGTTGAGCCGGAGCAGTTGGACGACGTTCGGCGATCTCTTGTTGCCCACTACCACGAGACCGAGCTTCATCCTCTTCCGACCGAGAACGTCGGTGACGCATGGCCGGTCATCGACACCATGCTCGTCCCGGGCCGCGCTTGGATGAAGCATGAGTACTTCGCCATGGCGTCTGTCGTCGCGGAGCGGCTTGTGGGCTTCCATGAGGTCCCAACTTTCAGCGACGATCCGTTCCGCCCCGTCCGACCGCTCTCGGTCGCCCGCCACTTGTTCTCGAACTTCTTGCGACTTGAATGCGACGAGGAGATCGACACGATGGCGGCGAGCTACGGCGCGGTTCTCGGCCCTCGAAGCGAGTTCCGCCGGCCACCCGTTGTCGTTCTGCCGTGCAGGGAGCTCCCGAGGGTATACCGGAAAGGAGAATCGCTGTCGTGGATCGAGCACGTTCCGCCGATCGACGGCCCGCGATGCGCCGCGGGAAAGGGGCACGTCTACGTCGCCGCGGACGGCTGACTCGTTGGTGGTTCCCCGGGGCACCCAAACCATGCATGCGCGGCTCCTGAAAACCTGCCGACCCCACCCGGAGTCTCGGAATCGCGGCGCCCCTCTTGGCGTCCCCAACCCGCATCCGCGTACATGGTCGTCAAGACGGATGACACGGGAAATCCCCGCAATATCGCCGCCTCGGCGACGACCGTTGCGTACCCAGCAACGAACCGACCGTGAGCTCGCACTATTCGTCCGCGCCGCGCATGAATAGGAGGCAAACTCCGCCCGTGCTACTATGCCGGCAACAACCATCATGCTTCATACGACAATGCAGCCGCAAACGGTCTTCTTGGCAGCGATTGCCGGCGGTCCTTCGAAGCCCTCTTTCTATGAAAAGTGACACGAAACAAGGCGCGCTTTACCTCGGTCTCGCTATTGCCATTCTCCTGGTCACCTTTACGGGGATGTCCGCCATCGCCGGCGTCACGCTCCTGACACAGCTTCTCGGGATGACGTCCGTGGCCCTAGTTGTGCTCTGGTTCGCCGGGGTCTTCTTGTGGCTTCCCGGAGAGGACCGCCGGCAATTGCTCGGTGTTCTTTGGCGAACCGAGCAGACGGTGCTGCACACGGATACCACCTTCGACCGAATCCATGGCGAACGTGTGGTCATTCAGCGGACTCCAGTGCTCCTTCGCGCCATGGGGGCGAAGGCCGAATTCCCAGGTGACGTGATCGTAACAAACAAGCGAATTCTGTTCGGCGTCGTGTCCGACGCCCTCATGAGCCAACGCTTTGGCTCGGTGAATGCCTGGCATCCTGAGGTACGCGACATCCCGGCATCCGCCCAAACGTTTCTTTCGCGCCTCTTCAACGACAACGCCAGGATCCGGCACGTCTCCCCGTGTGAAACAGACCGTAACGCCGCCACGTGCGTGCGCATCGATGTCGACAAAAGCCCTTGGGGTCAGTCCTTTCTCCTCTACCATCCGCAGGCGAAGACGATCATCGAAACCTTCTCAGACGCTCCGTGAACGTTGTTCTGGGGATCAACGTGCACGCCAACTTACGGCAGTTGCGCGGGCTCGAGCAGTTGCGGCGGCGTCAGCGACACTCCGTTATCAACCCGAAGGTAGACTCCGTCTCCTGCTTCTGGTGTTCCGAACAGCCAGCCCGATTGGTCCCGGTAGTACGCAAGCTCGAATCCTCCTTGGCTACGTGCCACGACGTCCTGGAGCCAGCTGGGCGCCGCGTCGCCCGATGCGTTTAGAACCGGACCGAGGACACCGACGGCCCATCGACGACACGTGATCGCGAGCCCGGTGGAAGGGTGTGGCATCGCGCCTGGAGCGGATTCCGGGCCAACAAGGATGTTCCAACACAGTAGCCCGCGCCCGTCGGCGGCAAAAGCCCCGACGGCAAACAGATTCCATCCGCCGGGCGCCACCGTGACAGCTGTCGCGCCGACCCCTGGAACAAGAAGGATCTCCCTCTCCCCACCCGGGGAGCTAAGGTGCCCAATCAAGAGATAGCCCGGAGGAGCACCGTGCAGCGGTGCCGGGAGATCCGAGGTCGTCGTATCCAGCGAGACGAAGACCGCTCCGCCAGTGTCCAATCCTTCCGGAAGCGCCGGCTGCCGCGGGGGCAACGCGGACCCGACAGGTGAAGCCTGGGATACTGGCTCGTCGCCCGTGCAACCGAGGAGAGCGGTCGTGAGGAGCAGGGCGAATGCGTGATGTCTCACGGCAAGCACTCCTCTCCAGTGCTGTACTGTTTCGTAAACGCGGTGAGGTTGACCCAACCCACGTGTACCTCAGGGAACTTCGCTCGAAAGCCTGCGCCTTTCACGATGTCGTAGCTGGATCCACATCCGTCCGTGCCCTTCACGCCGAACGCGCCGCACGCGTCAACATCGACCTTAACGTCATCGAGAACGATGCCACCCAGCTTCAACTTGCAGCCGGCCGTCCCCAGCCCGTCGACCGTCAACTTGCTAGTCAGTGTCGAGGCGCCGGTTGGACAGACGCACAACGGACCGTGCGTGACCGTCTGCTCCAGCGTCTCGCCCAGGCTCAAACCCACCTTGGCTTCGCACGTTGCCACGCCGAACTTGATAGTCGGGCCAACGTCAACTTTCGCCGCGAAGCTGCCCGAGCTCGTATCAGTGCAGCAATAATTTGAGGAGTCGCAGGTGCCCTGCGGGGGTAAGTCGCAAGCGACGGATTCGACGCAGCCACCTTCGCTCGACAAGCCTATTTCACCACAGACCTCTTTGAAGGCGACGCTCCCGCAAACCTCGATCTTTCCAGCCCGATCCAGCGACGATTCACACGCTTGAGCATCCGTAGCAGCACCCGGGGTAACATCGACTTGGCCCTTAACGCTACCTCCGGTTCCGAAAATCTTAACGTCGAAGTCGAGTTGCGGGCCGAACGAGATGCCCTCCAGGTTGGGTCCAACAGGGGGAATCGGGCACGTCGTCGGCAACTTGCAGGCGTTTGTACAGGCGTCGCCATCGACGTCGTTGCCGTCGTCGCATTCCTCTGGCAGCTGAACAACGTCGTCTCCGCATCGTGGGCCCGGACCCGAGCAAGAGCCGTTGCAGTGGCCGTACGTTCCATTGTCTCCGCCGTCATCGCACATCTCGCCAGGATCGATCATAGCATTGCCGCAGCAAGGCCCGCAGTCAGCTGGACACGATGAACATGTCTCCATCGCATCGCAGGCGGCGTTGCCGCAGCTTGGAGGTGCGAGACATGCGGACGTGTCAAAGGCGGAACAGTCCGGGCGGCATGCGAGGTTGCCGCCAGCGAAGCCCTGCGAAGCGCATGTTTCACCGTCCAGGTTTGGGCCGTCACACGGCTCGCCGGGGTCGATCCCGGCGTTGCCGCAGCACGGCCCGCAGTCCGCTGGGCATGATGAGCACGTCTCTATCGCATCACAGAAGGCGTTGCCGCAGGAAACCGGTACGCACATCGTCGTATCGAAGCCAGAGCAATCAGGCTTGCACGCAAGAACTCCAGCCGCGAATCCTTGGGTTTGGCAGGTCTCGCTGGCGAGATTCGCGCCGTCGCAGATCTCGGGTCCCGCCACTGATCCTTTCCAGCACAGTGGGATCCGAAGCTTGGAATTCACGTGACTTGAAGTCGCGGC
>JADMIO010647457.1_pt1 | contig 30734 bp, 25 predicted proteins | sample 8958161 | NCBI WGS metagenome assembly JADMIO01 (sample SAMN16585339, study PRJNA669376) | soil metagenome | isolation source: Crop rotation soil | place: USA: Cullars Rotation, Alabama | collected 2011 | reverse complement strand
CCCCCGCCCCGCCTTTCTCACAGCCTCGCCTTTATAATTTTTTAAAATTCTAAGAATTTGTAATATTTTAATATAGAATCAACCCCTCACACCTAAACAAAAACCATATGAACCGCCGTCTATTTCTCCAATTCCCCTTTCTCGCACCCGCCCTCATCACGGAAGCTCAATCACCCGCCCCCAATCCTCCTCAACCCGAACCCCAACAAGCCCAACCCCCACACACAAATCCGCCCCAACCCCCGCATCCCAAAAAAGGTTTCAAAGTCCAAAACAAACAAGACCGCTACCAGGAAGAGCTCGTCATCATGGGCGGACAATTCGACTGCAAAGTCTCCTCTAAAGATACCAACGGCCGGCTCCTGATCTACGACACCTACCGCGACGAAAAAGGCGGCCCCGCCCTCCACTTCCATCACAACCAGGACGAATGGTTCTACGTCTTCTCCGGCGAATTCATCGTAAAAGTAGGCGAAGATACCCTACACTTAAAAGCCGGCGACTCCGCCTTCGCCCCACGCAAAATCCCACACGCATTCGCCAAAATCAGCGAAGGCCCCGCCCAAATGATGGTCCTCTTCCAACCAGCCGGCTCCATGGAAGACTTCTTCAAACAAATGAGCAAGCTGGGAAAATCCATCCCAAAAGACCAGGAAAAAAAACTAAAAGAACTCTGGCACGCTCACGGCATGGAAATTGTCGGCCCGCCCCTTAAATTTTAAACATTTGTCATTGTCCGGCCCCCCCGACTGGCTAACTTTGTAGATCAATGTTCAACTATGAAAAATCAAAAGCTCATCCGTTCTCTTGCCACCCTATTCCTCGCCGGCTCATTCTTCTACTCCGTTGCCAGCTGGCCCAACGACAAGAAACCTATCCACCCCGAACCCGGCATCAACTTCCTGGAAGGGAAATGGAACGCCGCGCGCCAAAAAGCCGCAGCCGAACACAAATACATCTTTGTAGACGTCTACGCGACCTGGTGCAGCCCCTGCAAACAACTCGAAAAAACCACATTTAGAAATAAGGAAGTTGCTGATTTCTTCAATTCGCACTTTATCAACGTATCCCTGGACGTAGACAAAGACGAAGCGGTCGACCTCGTCATCCAATGGGGCATCCGGTCGGTACCCACCCTCCTGATCTTCGATCCTTCCGGCCAACCCGTACTCAAATCATTGGGTTACGTCGACCCCGCAAACCTTATGACCTTCGCCAAACAAGCCCTCGCAAAAAAATAACTTTAATTACTCTCGTTCGCACCGCAGGATATATCCCCGTGTCCTACCCATACCTTCGTGTCCCGCCCATACCCCCGTGTCCCACTCCGTCCGGAACCCCGTCTTTTCCCCCGGGATAAACCGTGAAAGTACCGGTACGCCCCCCTTCCCCCAAACCTATCTTTGACATGTAACAGAAAAATGTTACTTTATACTTTAACCACTAAACTATCTTTTATGAAATCAAGGCCCATTGCGGCAATTATGGCCATTTTCCTGGCTTTTTCCCTTGTCTCTTGTTTATCTGATAAAGACCGTCAGCTCCTGGACCGGGCCAGACAGGCCGATGCGTTTTTTGCAGCCGCCGCGCTCGATAAAGGCAAGCCCCATGGCGCGATCGTTCCTACAGCCGATATTTTGCTCTGTACTAAGGCCTATGACGATATAATGCCACATTATGGTTTCACGGAATCGGCTATCGACACTACAATAACGATCAACCGTACCATCAAGATCACAAGAGAGGAGTCTTTTCGAAGCCTTGAATGTCTGGGCTTTCTCAATGCAGCCTGCCTGCTTCATCCGGAGCAAGGGCAGACTAACTCAAACGGTCAGGCGACAACAAGCATACAGGTTCGGCTTGGCATATACACCGACGAATACCTGCGACGCCATCCTGATCCTAATAATGCAGATAGACTTGGACGAATAGGCGTGTTTCTCGTAACTACGGTATGGAGCGAGTCATTACAGGACTATCGGCTGATGACCAAAGAAGACTTTCAACAATTGGATCAGAAAACTAAAAGTGCGCTAAAAGAAATGCTGCACCCATTTACAGACGACCCGGATGATCCCTTCGGTTTCGACTTCGGCGGCCTTAAACCTTAAACCGGCATATCTTGAACTTCCATTTAGAACACTACCACTATTTCGAATACGGCAGCTTCCTTGTAGCGCTCCTGTGCTACAAGGGGCTTCGCCGCTTTTCCCTGCTGGGCTTTATCCCATTGCTATTGGCCATTTCCCTGTTCGAAACATTTGGAGAGAACTACTTCCTGATCGGCCTGCGGGGCCCTTACCCCGTTTACAACCTGTATTTTATAGTGGTCACCTCGTTCTACCTGTATATTTATCGGAAGATGCTGCAGCCTTCCCGGAACGAGCGGATCATCTTTGATGCTATCAGCGTTCTGAGCATAGCTTTTCTGCTGCTGAATTTCCTGTTCATCCAGGGGATCGACCCATTCGACAACTACTCAGCATCCCTCTCGCAAGTCCTGAATGTCATCTTCAGCGGTCTCGTTCTGGTAAGACTCGTCACGATAGACAGCCGGCAGACGATCCTCTACGGCGAACCCTGGTTCTGGATCAGTTCATCCACATTGTTGTTTAACCTGATTAGCTTTATCCTGTTGGGACTGCTGCCCGCTGTCACCCGGCTAGGCTTAAACATCGGGAACAAGACCCTCCACCAAACAATCCTGCCCCCTGCCGCCGACGTCCTTTACTCGATCTATAGCTTTGCATTTATACTATGCCTAGTCAGAAAGACCAACTGATCATTACCATTATCGCCATTATAGTGGTCCTGTTATTCCTGGCCATGCTATTTCTGATCCTGTTATTCTACTACAATAACAAAAAGATTCAGATGGCCCGGGAGCAGCAGCGCCTGAAAGACCATTTCGACAAGCAGCTGCTCGAATCCCGGTTGGAAATCCAGGACGCGACCTTTAATACCATCAGCCAGGAAATACACGACAATGTCGGCCAGACCCTCAGCCTCGCCAGGGTACAGGTCAGCATCATCGAAGAACGCGATACCCTCGACAAAGACATGCTCCAGCAGATAAAAGAGAGCCTCGGCCGGGCCATGACAGACCTGCGCGACATCGCTAAAAGCCTCAACAGCCGGCGCATCCAGCTAGCTCCTCTCTCGGAATGCATCGCGCAGGAATTGGACCGTATCCAACGCATCGGACTCATTGCCACCGACTTCACATGGTCGGGCGAGGAGCATCCCCTGGAATATCAACCCAAACTGATCCTGGTACGTATCATCCAGGAAACGCTGCAAAACATCCTCAAGCACGCCCGGGCCAGCCGCGTAACGACTCACATCGATTACGGCAATCCACTCGTCATCACCATCCGTGACGACGGTGAGGGCTTTGCCGTCGATGAAGCCCTGCAGGGCAGCAGCGGCATCGGCTTGCAGAACATCATGAACAGAGCCACTCTCATCGGCGGTTCGCTGCAGATCGATAGTGTCATCAATAAAGGAACCACTATTACTATAACTATTCCATATGCCTGAAAAAAAACGTATAGCTATCGTCGACGACCACACCATGTTCCGTAAAGGACTGGCCGTACTGATAGACCTCTTTGACGAATACACCGTCATCTTCGATGCCGCCAACGGAAAGGAATTTATTGCGAAGATAGAGCCCGATCGCCTGCCCGATATCGCCCTGCTCGACATCAGCATGCCCGAGATGGACGGCTTCGAGACCGCCCTCTGGCTTCAGCAGCATCACCCGGAGGTGATCATCCTGGCGCTGAGCACCATGGATGCAGAGACCGCCATTATCAAAATGATTCGCCATGGCGCCAAAGGCTATATTCTCAAAGACGCCGATCCAAAGGAATTAAAGCAAGCCTTTCATCAGGTACTTGCCGAAGGATATTATTACAACGATATCGTCACACGAAAAGTCATGCGTTCGATCAACCAGCTCGTCAACGAAAACTCCAGCCAGAGCACCTTCATAAAACTTACCGACCGTGAACTGGAATTCCTCAAACTGGCCTGCAGCGAAAAGAGCTATTATGAGATCGCCAAAGAAATGTTCCTCAGCGAACGGACCATCGACGGCTACCGCGACGCCCTCTTCAAAAAACTCAACGTAGGCACCCGCGTCGGACTGGTAATGTATGCGATCAAAAGCGGACTCGTCCGCCTATAGCAATGACGAAAAAGCTCCCCGCACTGCATTACCCCCGTACTTCCTTGCTCCCCACTACCGGCTCGGTGAGGGGCGGGGTGGTCGGCCCGGTCAAGGATCTTCTGCAAATAATCGTGGGTCGCCGTCCTGTCGCTTAAGTAATGGTTACACCCCACGCAAGGATCATACGTCAGGTTCGTCTTCCCCAGGCGTAAGAAATCCAACGCCACATAATCAAGCCCGTATATCGGCGAGCTGTCGTCGCTGGTGGCGGCCACCAGGTAAATCGGAATGGAAAGTCGACGAAACTCTTCAAACGGCGGCACCGCACAAAAACTCGCCCACCGCTGATAGGTGTGCCCGTCAAAGGTCCTATCGGTGGCATGGGGATGCTTATACATATGGGGGCCATTCGAGCGTCGATGCTGTCTTGTGCCTGATGTGGGGTAACCTCGCCTTTAGCGGCCTTTATTCGCCAGGCGATAATCCCGTCATAGAATTGGTTGAGGCCGCTGCCGACGATAGCGGCGACATGCGTGATGCGTTTGTCGGCCGCCGCGAATGATCCCAGAAGCCGTGCATGACCAAATAGTCGATGACAGCCGGGGTAGCTTCCTCCCGCCAGGTCAGGCTGAGTTGCCGGGATTTGGAGCGCGTCCGTCGGGCCTCCTCCGGATTAAAGGTGTTAGACAAGGATTCAAAACCTTTCCCCTTGACATACAGACACAGGGGGTATCCACCGCTGCCGTTGATATCGATAAAAAAGGTGCCGGCGCGGCGATGCGGTCCATATCGACGTAAAAATGGATCGTTCCAAGGCGTTATTCTGAATGGAGAACGGCTTCAAAATATAAGTCTACCGGGCGTTCCTCGCCTGTTTCAGCCGTGGCACGACTTTTTATTACACATGAAATGTTGAGCCGTTTTGAATGGCGCTGGAAATTTCTTCCTTAAGCAGATGGAATTTGTTCGGTTTTTTGATGAAAGCGCTGGCCCCCGCCTGGTAGGCTTCCTCGATGTCTTCAGGCCGCCGACTGGTAGAATAGATCACCACGGGGATAGACTGGAAGATAGGATTGTTCTTTATATGTTTCAGGCACTGTTTACCATTCATCTTCGGCATATTAAGATCAAGGAAAATGAAGTCCGGCCGTGTTTCGGCCGACTCGAGCAGTTGCAGGGCTTCAATGCCGTTAGAAGCCGTCGTGCAATTTATGTGTGGGTCGATCTCCGCTACGGCGTCGCAAAAAAACTGGAGATCGTCGTTGTCATCGTCTGCCACGAGAATAGTCATTCCGGATAAGAATTTTATCAGATGCAATATATCAAATATTTTAATTACTTAGCTTTATCCCCTGTTGGTCCCTCCTAATGACCGATTTTTACTGTCAAATGAAGAAAAAGAATTCGCAAGCAACATCGACGGAAAACAAAGTGTTTTCGCTTGTAGCAATAGTTTGTGCCTCCGATGAGTCGAACATTATCGATGAAATATTGCGTAATCTGAAGCCGGACACAGGCATGAGTTTTGCATATTTGGCTACCGCCGGAGAAGATAGCGTCGAGGGAACAGTGGACCGGTTGTCGAAAATCAACACGTTGAACGTAGAGATTGCGCGGAACGAACAGCCTATCGAATCCAATCGCTTATACGTAATGCCGCCGGAAAGCGACCTTGTGCTGGGGAACGGGATGTTTCAGGCATTAAAAAGCCCTCCCCGGACCGAAGGGAGAAAACCCGCAGACAGGCTGTTGGTATCCGTGGCAAAAAACTGGAAGGGCGGCGTTATCGGCGTATTGCTGAGCCCGAACGGGGAGGATGGGATAGGGGGATTGAAAGCAATCAAAATTGCAGGCGGGATCACGATCGCGCGGGAGGATACGACACTATTGGATAATGCGCCTTCGGCAGCGGCAATGGCTGGAGTGGTCGATCTGGCATTAGCGCCGGAGGCGATCGGCCAGCAATTGAATAGCATCGCTCAACAGACCGGCGGACTTGCGGACATACATATTGGATCCGTTCCCGTTAGTGATACGGATGAGCATTTGCAAAGCATCATTTCATTTCTTAAAAAAACAACCAGGATTGATTTCACCCATTATAAGATAAGTACGGTCAAACGGCGGATCGTTCGACGAATGTTACTTAATAAACTGGAAAGTTTAAAAGCCTATCTGGACTATTTGAGACGGCATTCGGGAGAAATCAATTTGTTGTATCATGATCTGCTGATCAACGTCACTTGTTTTTTCCGGGATAACGATGCAATGGAATATCTGAGAAAGGCGATCTTACCGCAAATCTTAAAAACCAAAACAAACGACGATCAGATTCGGATTTGGGTTCCTGCCTGCTCCACCGGCGAGGAAGCCTATTCGTTGGCGATATTGCTTACTGAGATCCAGGACGAGAACGGAAGCAATGTTCCGGTGCAGATATTTGGGACGGACCTGAGTGAGATTGCGATCTCGAAGGCGCGGCTTGGCATTTATTCCTCTTCCGACCTGGCTGATATTTCGCAGGGAAGAGTGAACAAATATTTTGTCCGTACCGAGAATAACAGCTATCGTGTCAGCAAGCGGATACGCGATCTATGCGTTTTCGCACAACATAACGTGTTTAAGGATCCGCCCTTCTCCCGGCTCGATCTCATCAGTTGCTGTAATTTCTTTATCTATCTGGAAAATGCCCTTCAGCAGAAGTGCGCTGCTATCTATTATTATGCCCTCAATCCGAATGGTTTCCTAGTCCTTGGCAGATCGGAGACGATCAGCGCATCCGGCCTGCAGTTGTTTTCCCAGGTGGAAAAGAAATTCAAAGTATATAAGAAAAAATCTGATGCCTCTCCGAAGGTGATGACGGAGATCAATTACCGGCTGCCTGTTCAGGAGTCCAGAGAGACAATTGAACGAAAAAGGCCGGCAGTCGAAAGTCAACCCGAACCGGCAGGGCTGGAAAAGGTGGTGGATGACATTTTGTACACCCGGTATATCCCTGCGACGGTGGTAATCAACCAGGAGATGGAGATCCTTCAGTTTCGTGGGTCAACTGGTCTTTTCCTAGAGCCCGCAAGGGGAAAAGCGAATTTTAATCTCATGAAAATGGTCCGGCCGGGATTGACTTTTGAACTCCGGAACTGCATTCATAAAGCACAAACAACCTTGTCTTCCGCAAGAAAGACGGATGTCGAGATGAAGGTGAAGGATGCAAGCTATTTGGTTTCGCTGGAAGTATTGCCATTGCAAATGGGCGAGGAAGGCCGGTTGTTCCTGGTGATCTTCGAGGAACAGCGGGAGCGGGCAGGCCAGGATCTGACCGATTTTTCCCGGGATGAAGTAGTCAGGAAATTGCAGGAAGAACTTATTTCCGCCAGCAATGACATGCAAGCGATTATCGACGAACATGAGGCAAATAAGGAAGAATTGCAGTCGGCTAACGAAGAGATCATTTCCAGCAACGAAGAGCTACAGAGCATTAATGAAGAATTGGAAACTTCCAAGGAGGAGGTGGAGTCGTCGAATGAAGAATTAACCGCCATCAATGCAGAACTCCAGATTACCAATGAGCAGTTACTGGAGTCACAAGAGTATGCGGAAGCAATCTTTGCTACCATTCGGGAGGGAGTCCTGGTGATTACCACCGATTTTCGGGTGAAGATGGCAAATGCGGCGTTCTACCGGGCTTTTCACACCGAAATACAGCAGACCGAAGGGCGGCTGCTGTACGAGATTGGCGAAGGACAATTGAATAAGCCGGAGATGAAAGATCTGATCAATAAGATACTTTTACATGACATGCAGCTCGAAGGATATGAGTTTCAATATTACATCCCAAAACTCGGGCCTAGAACGATGCTCGTGAACGGCAAAAAGCTGGCACAAAAAGCAAACAAGCAGGAACTGATGCTCCTGGCTTTCGAGGATATCACGGATCGAAAGCGTGCGGAAGCACTGACGGCGGAGCGGGAAGAGTGGTTCCGCAATATGGCCAACAATGCACCGGTAATGATATGGACTGCCGGGCCGGATGGCTTGAGAAATTTCTTTAACATAACGTGGCTGATCTATACGGGCCGCAGCATGGAGCAGGAAATGGCGGACGGGTGGATCAAAGACGTGCTGCCGGCCGACAAGGAAATGTTCCTGTCAATATACAACCGTGCGTTTGAAGACAGAAAACCGTTTTTAATCGAATACCGGTTGAGACGCTACGATGGGGAATACCGTTGGGTCAAGGCGATCGGCCGTCCCACTTTTTCGCCGGAAGGACAATTTACCGGTTTCGTGGGTATCTGTACAGAAATACATGATTCAAAGATCATGCAGGTAGAATTGGAGAGGATAGTGAGCGAACGAACGCAGGACTTGCTGCAAGTAAACAAGGAGCTAAAGAAATCTAACGCAGAATTGCAGCAGTTTGCATACGTCGCCAGCCACGATCTTCAGGAGCCTTTGCGGAAAATACTGATCTTCTCCGACCGGCTCACCTCCGCTGGAGACATGCCAGCCGGAAACCGCGAGTACGTTGACAAAATAGCGGACTCCGCTCACCGCATGTCGCAATTGATAAATGATCTGTTGGATTTTTCCCGGGCAACGCGCACAGATGGTCATTTCGCCGACACCGATCTGGCAATAACTTTACAATCGACTTTGCAAGATTTCGACATGCTCATCAAGGAGAAGAATGCTATCATTGTTGCCGGTGAATTGCCCGTCATCAATGCCATCCCGGTTCAAATGAAACAGCTGTTCCATAACCTTATCGGCAATTCTCTGAAATTTTCAAAGGAGAGAACGCAGCCGGTAATAAAGGTCGGTGCCAGACAGCTGTCAAAAGAAGAGATCGCAACGATAGAAGGCCTTGATTCGAACCTGCGTTACATAGAGATTCTTTTTGAGGACAACGGCATTGGGTTCAGCAATGAATATTCGGAGCAAATTTTTGTACTGTTCCAGCGATTGAATGGACGCCATGCGTATCCAGGCACGGGGATAGGATTAGCGCTATGCCGCAAGATCGTAGACAATCACGGGGGAAAAATATTTGCCAGTTCCATCGAATCCATACATACGGAGTTTCATGTGATATTGCCGGTGGAACGGTCTTTTAGGTAATGTTTCGGGGGACTTCATGCTGCTGTTGGATTACCACTCAATGAAGGAGATAAAAATAAAGAATGGCCCGATACCCCGGGCCATTCTTTATTATACTCGACGAGACCGGTTCGCACTTTAGGACCGCCTAATCCTTAATGATCTTTGTTGTGATGGTATTCGTCGCATTGCTTATCTTGATGAGATACATGCCGGGCAGCAGGTCATCGAGTGAAAGTAGCTGATCGGAACCTTTTGACTCCGTCCTGCTGATCAGCCGCCCGTCGACGGTATAGACGCCGATGATCGCCTTGTTACCGAAGTTGCTCCCGAAATGTACGCGAACTTTTCCCTTCGTCGGGTTTGGATAAATGGCGAAATCTCCGGAGGCAGCGGCGTGAGGGAGAGGCCGTGCGGCGATGCTTACTGAATCACGTCGTGTTGCGCTGCCGCCGCCGCTGGCGTTCTCCGTAACGGTGATAGCGCCAAGGAAACCCGCTGTCTGGGACGAGTTAGCGGCATTGAAAGCGAGAAAGATATTGCCGCTGGTATCGGGCTTGACGGAAGCCCAGGTGAGGCTGTTGGTCGTATTGGCCGAACCGCCGGGCTGTGCGTCCAGGGTTTTAACGCTATAGGCCGAGTCGCCGAACCATCGGTACGCACCGAGACAAGGTACTCCATTGAAGGCGTCAGGATCGGTAGAGGCGGAAAGCTTGATGCTATAGGTGGAGGAATGATGCAGGCCGGAAATCTGGATCTGGTTTACGCCCGGGGTGTGCGAAGCAGCTGCGTTGATCCATACCTGCGAGAGAGCGGTGTCGGCGCCCGGGAAAACAGAAGTGGGGATCTCGCCGCCGGCGTTGGCACCGTAGCCCCAGAGCGCAGCCCAGTTGGCTGTCGAAATAGAGGAAACGGTGATGCTGTTGTTGTTGCCGCCTGTTGCGGTGATGACATGTGTGGATGGATCACCCGTCATCTGTACCCAGTTGCTTTGGATGATCGGAAAGCCCCATTGGGATGTCAGGGTATCGAATTGGATGCGGATGGAGTCCCTTGCCCCCCCTCCGGTTGAATCCCCTGATCCGGAGAGGGTAATGGTAGCTGTAGCGCTGTCGGTATTCCACCAGACGTCGGTAGCCTTATACTTGAAGACATATGTTCCGGCAGTGAGATTGGTCAATGTGTCGGTCATGCCCGTCTGGATACCCATAGCTGCCGTCGGTCCGGATACCTGTGTAAACGTGTGAAAGCTGACATGGTAGGGGCTCGAAGCCGCACCGGTGAGGACGACGGTGCCGGGCCCGGTCTGTGTAGCCGTTATAGATGTGCCGATGGTTACCGGCGCCGGGTAGCTGCATAGGTTACAAGGTGAGTTGGTTGGATTGACAATGCAGAGCGGGCAGGTGGTATAATATTCCCGATTAGCAAACAAGGAATCCGGATTGACGAGTGTTGGATAGGTCCTGTCCCAGGAATTGGGATAGGTGCCAACGATATTGCCCAGGACAGAGTCACAGGCGAGTGTATTCTGACCCAGGTTGCCGCCGCCCCGGCCAAAGAGTCCGCCTTTGTCCCGGCCCCAGGAATAGAGGTGGCCGGCAGCATCATCTGCATAAACAAAGAAGGAGAAGGCATTGCCGGAATATACATGGGTAAAATTATGTTTACCAACTGCGATCTGAACTGGTTTGCGGATGATCCATTCCCCAAGGCCAAGGTCCCAGGCATAGGCTCTGGACCCTGACCCATCGGGGTAGGTGGCCATATTCAGCTCGGTACCCTGACCAAGGTTGCCGATGGCATTGTCGCCCCAGGCCCAGAGCGTGCTATCCGTGAGGATGGCAAAGGTGCCCTCGCTGTTGACGTAGATCTTTGCTACGTTGTGTGGCAGGTTCAGCGCGGTGTCCAGCAATACGGGTATGCCACCGGGACTTATATCGCCATAGCCAGGTGTCTCGTAAATGGTGCCGCCGCCATCACCGATGCCCAGGCCAAGGTAGCCGGTATAGGACCCCCAGCCGTATAAGCTGCCATTGCTAAGGAGGGCGTAGTTCCAGAAGGTACCCCCGGCAATATCCTTGGCCCTCGAGGGGAGAGTAATTTTGGTGGGAGTATTGACGTCTGGAGAATTGCCACGGCCAAGCGCATAAAAACCCTGGTAGGTGTTGGTAGGGTCTCCCCAGGTCCAGACATTTCCCGCGCTATCGAGAGCCACGCCGACATTGGATATCTGGATCTTGGTAATAAATGTCCCTGACGGGAAGCTCACCTTGACGGGCCTTGTCGTCGCCGAATTGCCGGTGTAAGCTGTTCCGCTGCCACGGATGCCATCCGTCCAGCCCCAGACCCACACGGTGCCATCGCTTTTGAGGGCAGAGGAGGTCCAGCCGCCGGTGCCCGATGCATTCTTTGCAAAGCCCAGGCAGAGCTGGATCACGTTGGTAAAGGTGTTGCCGGCGCTATCGGTGCTGATCTGGCTGGCCGAAGACGTGGCACTACCTGTCGAGCCGATGCCCAGTTCGCCGTTGGCGTTATCGCCCATCGTCCAGACATTGCCGCTGGCGATATAGGCGATGTGATGCGCACCGCCGGCGCAGCCGGTGACGCCCGAGGTGGGAAGTCCCGGACACAGCGTAGCACTCCCGTCAATGGTATAGCCTTTTTTGGTGACCGTGTCTACCAGTCCACAGGTATATTCGCCCGGACCAATGATGTAGCGTTGGGCTGAAGAGGAAAGCGAGACAATAAGTAATAACGGAAGTACCCGCAACGAGAGTAGCAGTTGTTTCATGATAGATAGTGTTTAATGGTGAGCGGCGAGCGCCGCAATGTTTCGCATGACGAATATAATGCTCTGTCTGACCGGAAAACTATCTGTGGAGCTTGCGCCTGGTTATTAAATTGTTACGGTGGTGTTGCCCTGCGTGTGAGCTGCGTTGAGATGCGCGTGCACCGATTTGTTGCCCGAAGGATTCGTAGTTTCCTATTGGCGCGAAAGAAACGAAGAAGTTGATTTCGTCCTGGAAAAGAAGGGGAAGGTTATTGGACTTGACATCAAGAGCGGAACGACGCAATCTTCCTTGGGAATTTCAGCCTTTAAGAAGGCGTTCAATCCGAATAAAGTGTTGCTGGTAGGGAAAAGTGGCATTCCCTGGCAGGACTTCCTAAAAATAAATCCTGGGGAATTGTTTTGACAAAATATGGCAAAGGGTTTCCAAGGTGACATTGGTCGGACCATTGTAAAATAGATTTGTACAATTGATCTGTTAGACGGGCTTGTTTTGTTCCGCGTCCACTTACCCGAGCAAACTCGGTTCATTCCCAGAAAACAAAACCCTCAGCTTTGCTGAGGGTCACTTGTTGCCCAACCTGGATTCGAACCAAGACACGCAGATCCAGAATCTGCCGTACTGCCATTATACTATTGGGCATTAATGGGGCGGCAAAGTTATATTTTTTTACGTTATTTGCCAAAAGAATCGAATCCTTCCTGCCATGAAGAACATCCTGATTATCATAGCCTTCTCTTTTCCCACCTGGACCCTCGCCCAATCCGGCGCCGTTCCCTCCCCCGAATCCGCCGCCGCCCTCACCCAGGCCCTCCACTTCACCGACTCTATATTCTCCCGGCCCAGCTTCACCTACGACCTCTCCGAACCCGACTTCCCCCCGGACCTCCAGTCCATCCTCATCCGCTTTAACAACGCCATCGCAGCCAACAAAGAATGGTTCCTCGACTACCGTAGCAAAAACAGCACCCCCTTACCCTACAACGAACGCTTCGGCATCACCCCCGCCGAATACCAACGCATCCAAAACCTCGAAAAACTCCCCCCCCACTTCAGCACCATCTCGCAACAGCAAATAACCGTCACCCACGACAACGGCCATATCCGCTTTAAAGGCATCGACGAAACCCGCATCCTCGATTATCTCGACATCAACCTCACCCAACGCCAGCTCCTCTTCGCCGGCGACACCCTCAACTTCGTCGGCCCCATGAACGCCAGCCAGCTCCTTCCCCTCGGCCTCTCCAAAGGCTACACCTGGCGACTCGAAAAAGCCGACATCAAAAGCACCCTCGAAGCCGGCAAAGTCACCGCCCGCGTCGTCGAAATCAACCTCGGTACACCTCTCCCGTCCAACAGTAACCCGAATACCCCCCTCCTCCGCATAAAATATCAGGATATGCTCCAGGGTACTATCCGCGCCGACTTCGACTTCATGGGCTTCATCCACTAAAACCCCGCCCGGCCCCCCATACCACCCCGCTCGCCCCTCACCACACCACACCATCCTGCCCAGCCCGCGTCCTCCGCTCACCCCCTCGCGCTCACATACGACTTTTTCCATTTATAAACAATACCAATCCCGCATTTTTTTCGCTTACCCACCCTCATATTTTTGGCGCTAAATCTTATCACGATGCCAAAAATAACCACACCCAAGCGCTTCATCTCCATCCGCCTCTCCGAAGCCGAATTCAAGGAAATCCAGTCCCGCGTCAGCGCAACCACCTGCCGCAGCCTCACCGAATATGTCCGCAAACGACTCCTCGGTAAATCCACCACCACCAAAACCCGAAACGAATCCCAGGACCACCTCCTCCAGGAAATCATCCGGGTCAAGAACTGCCTCGACCAGCTCCTCGCCGAAGAACATAACCAACCCGACACCTTTCTCCAGCTCTCCGAAATAAAATCTACCCTCCTCAAAATCGCCAAACAATGCTTGCAATAGTCAAAAGCTCCACCTCCCTCCGCCAAACCCTCCTCTACAACGAGAACAAACTCAAAGCCGGTCAGGCCACCCTCCTCGACGCCCACAACTTCTGGCAGGAAAAAGAAGACCTTAGCCTTGCGGACCTGCTTCACCGGTTTAAAAACCTCACCGCCCTCAACGAACGCTCCAAAGCCAATACCCTCCACATCTCCCTCAACTTCCATCCCATGGATGACCTGAGCGACAAAAAAATGACCAAAATCGCTGCCGAATTCCCCTCATCAATGAACAAAAACTCACCCCCTCTAAATCCGACACCCGCCTCCTCCAATCTCCCGACCCCCAAAAAGCCCGCAACGCCCTCCTCCGCCTCACCCCACAACACGACCAATACATCCAAAAACAACAAGCCCAGCGGCGGGCTCATCGCCTGCGACCGGGCTTCTAAAAAAACATTAAAAACAGCTATTTTAAAAATCCTGCCATCTTATGCAGCTTTCCGGGCTCATAAAACATCCCATCCTTCACTACCGTCTGTACCTTCCGAACATCCCGTATCTGCCGCAACGGATCCCCATCGACAATAATCAAATCGGCCGCCTTGCCCACCTCGATCGACCCCGTCTCCACCTCCATCTTCATCGCCCGCGCCGGGATGATCGTCGCCGTTTGTAACGCTTCCAACGGCGTCAGCCCCGACTCCACGTATAGCTCCAGTTCCCGGGCGACACTCCATCCGGGAAAACCCATATCCGTTCCCGCGACCAGCGTCACCCCCCGGTCGTGCAAAACCTTTACAATCCGTTCCAGATCCCGAAACAACGGCTTGAACTTCGCCGCATTCTCCGGTGGCATTCCCATATTCACAAACAACACCTGCAAGGGCTGCGGCAAGGAAGCATACGCCGGCTCCATATTGGTTATAGGATCCTTCACCGACCGGAAGATCATCTCGAAAACCCCCAGCGTCGCATCGACCACCACATGATGAGCGACGACATAGTCGATCGCCTCCTTCGTCTTCGGGTCGTCCCAATTCACCGACCGGTCCTCATTTAGTTTCATCACGCTATAGACATACTGAAGATGGTTGACCATATCCATCCCCGAATCCACCCCCTGCATCAGCGTCATCCCCTCGGGGATATGCCCCGTAACCGTCAACCCTAACCGGTGCGCCTCCTGACAGATGGCCTTCAGGACATCCGGCGTCACACTGCTATAAATCTTTATCTGGGCGAACCCCGAGTCCTTATACCGACGAACGACAGCCACCGCTTCCTGCGGCGTACTGGCGCGAATGACACCCAGCCCCATCGGACCCGGGCCATCCACAATCCCCGCCTTTATGATATGGGGTCCCACACCCTTCCCCTCATCGATCGCCCTCTTCACCGCATTGATATACCCGAACTCATTCCCGCAATCCCGGACCGTCGTCACCCCCGCAGCCAGATAGGCCGGACCCCATTCCGCCTGCTCGAAATGCGAATGCATATCCCAAAGCCCCGGCAAAATAGTTTTACCCTCAATATGAACCTCCTTTGCCCCCACCGGTATCATCATCCCGCCAACAGCTCCGACCTTCGAAATCCTCCCGTCCTCGATCACAACCACCGAATGCTCCGTCACAGCCCCCGTCTTTACATCGACCAGCCGCCCTCCAATCAACGCAACCGTACCTCCATTCTCAACCTCCATCCCCTTCCCTCCATCCGCCATAAACAACTGCATCCCATACCTCGCCGCCCGGACTATCAACTCCGGCAACATCCCCTCATATTCCTCCCGCATCATCTCCAATTTATCCCCCTCCGCATCATTCGTGATCAGACAAATCAAGTCCCCCTTCGTATCCGTCCACACGAGCTCATTTCCCCAGATCAGCCCGCTGATCACATACCGCTCCAACACCAGCGACCGCCCATCCATGGCCAGCGTATCATTCCCCGCCTTCCTGATCCTCACCGAACCCGTCGGCAGCAGGCTCAGCTGGGCAGGACGCCCATGCCGCTTCCAATACTGCAGCAATACCATCTGCACCGTCCCCGGTGAATACCCCCCAACAGTAAAACTCGCAGCACCCGCAGCCCTCGTATAGCTCGAATCCCCCATCCGGATCATCGCCTTCCCTCCCCGGACCACCACCGAATCATAAATCGTCGAAAACCGCGAAGTCTTCCCCTTGATCCAAAAATTCAACGGCTCAAAATTCTTATTGACACTCAACCTCGCCTCCAAAGGCACAGCCGACCCCCGGTCCGTGAACTTAAACCGGACCTCATAACGGTAGCCGCTATCGGTATTCCTGACCCAATAAGTCTCCTTACCGATATTCTGCGCAAACTTGTGTAAGAGGAAATTTGTGCTATCCGCACCCGCGCCGGCGGACTGCCCCATTGCAGCCGCCAATCCACTGCATGCAAGCAGTGTAAAAAGATATTTTTTCATAGTGCAGAAATATACAACATTCCTGCATTTATCAAACTACGATTTTCCCATCGCTACCTGCGCTCATTATACACCCCAAACTCCGAAATCCCCGGCGGAGCCGTAAATCCCCCGAGCCGTACACGAACCCTATCCCCCCACACCCTCTCAAACCTTTGTATCTTCACCCTTCCCTTCTGATCCCCCTCCAACAACGGCTTCCAAACCCCATTACTCCGGTACTCCACCTTGTACTTACTCACATTCTCCCTGTCCTCCGTCAACACAATCATATTAAATGCCTTCTCCCCACCCAGGTCCACCTCATACCAGGGCGCCTTCACCGTCGTATTCGACAACCACGCCGTCCGGAAATTATCGTCATTGCCAAAATCCATGATATTCATATCGTCACTCCAGGAAGAATTGGCCGGCTTATGCTTCGCCAGATTCGAAGAAATGATCGGCGCCTCCGTCGGCGGCAACGTCGCCACCCGGCCATCGTTCCGCCACAACCGACCTATTTCCTCCAGCGCCCTCATCGCATTCTCATCGACAAGCCCCTCCCGGTTCGGCGCCACGTTCAGTATAAAGTTATCATAGATCTTATTGTAAGGAACAATATCCTCATTCACCAGCACCTTCGGATCCTTCACCGCCGTCCGCGGAAAATCTTCCTTCCAGAACCACGCCGAATTCAACGGCAGACAGGACAAGGCCGGCAGCCGGTTCGTAGCCGTCGAAATCTTCTGACCCGCACCCTGCTCGTAAGACTTGATATCCGTATAAAACAAAGCCTCCGGCGGGTACTTCGCCGAATTCAAATCCATCACCAGACAATTCGGCTGCAGCGACTTCACCAAACGATAGATCTCCTCAAAAGGCACATCATCGTACGAGATACGCGACCACGGAGCATCCCACCCATCGATGATCAGCGCCGTGATCTCCCCGTAATTCGTCAGCAGCTCCGTCAGCTGCGCCTTGATCATATCGATATGCTGCGGCGTGATATACCCCGGCCGCAGCTTATGATGCGTATCCAATATCGAATAGTAAAGACAGGTCTTCAACCCCGCCGCCCGGAATGCATCCACATACTCCCGCACCACATCCCGCTTCAACGGACTATGCATCACATTGTAATCGGTCGTCTTCGTATCCCAGATGCAAAATCCGCTATGGTGCTTCGTCGTCAGACAGCCATACGACATATGCGCCGACTTCGCCGCCCGTGCCCACTGCGAAGCATCCAGTTTTGTAGGGTTAAAAATCGCCGGCGACGCATCCGGGTCCGGCCAGTCCTGGTTCATAAACGTCGGGATATTGAAATGGATAAACATCCCAAACCGCAGGTCCACAAACTGCTGCTGCAATGCATGCAAATCCTGCCCCGAACCCCGGACAGCCAAAAAGACGAGTAAACCCAGGAATATCTTCTTCATATTATTTAACCGGCTTTTCTTTGTCTGTGGAAAAAGAATAGGGATAGTCCGCGGACTCCGTGCCCTTTGATTTATTCGGCGTGGCCCCCATCGTCAAAGAAAACGTTCCCCCCTTCTGAATCGCCGTATGCGAAATCCAGTTCTTCCCATAGGCCTGCCCATTCAGGCTCGCCGACTGCACATACAAATTAGAGGCGCTATTCTCCGGTGCGCTGATCACAAAATCCTTTCCATTCTCCAGGTGAATCGTCGTCTTCTTAAACAACGGCGTCCCCAGCACATATTGATCCGTCCCGGGAGTGACGGGATAGAAACCCATCGCCGAAAACACATACCACGCCGAAGTCTGGCCATTGTCCTCATCTCCACAATATCCATCGGGCGTAGCCTTATACAGCTTCCCCATCGCCTGCCGGACCCAATACTGCGTCTTCCAGGGTTCGCCCGCATAATTGTACAGGTACAGCATATGCTGTATCGGTTGGTTGCCATGCGCATACTGACCCATGCCCGCAATCTGCATCTCGCGGATCTCATGGATGACCTGACCGTAGTAGCTGTCGTCGAAAGAAGGCGGCATAATAAAGACCGAATCCAACATCCGGATAAACTCACGCTTCCCGCCCATCAAATCGACCAATCCCTGAATGTCATGGAAAACGCTCCAGCTATAGTGCCAGCTATTCCCCTCCGTAAAGGCATCCCCCCACTTGAGCGGACTGAAAGGAGAGGAGAACGTCCCATCCTTCTTCTTCCCACGCATCAGCTTGTGCTCGGGGTCGAAAAGATTCCTGTAATTCTGACTCCGCGTTGCATACAGCTTCAACTCATCCGCCGGACGGCCCAGGGCCTTGCCGAGCTTGTAAATGCTGAAGTCGTCAAACGCATATTCCAATGTCCGCGCCGCATTCTCATCGATCTTTACGTCATAAGGAACATACCCCAGGGTATTGTAATATTCGACACCCTCCCTCCCAACGGCAGGTATCGGCCCTGCATTATTCGCATCCTTCAGCAACGCCGTATAAAGCAGGTTGATATCATATCCACGGAGCCCTTTCAAATAGGCATCCGCAACCACCGATGCGGAATTGTTCCCTATCATCACACTCCGGTATCCGGGACTCGACCACTCCGGCAGCCAGCCGCCTTCTTTATAATCATTTACCAATCCTTCCTGCATCTCCTTATTGATGGAAGGATACACCAGGTTCAGGAAAGGGTAGAGGGCGCGGAACGTATCCCAGAAGCCCGTTCCTGCAAACATATACCCCGGCTCGACCTTACCATTATATGGACTGTAGTGGACAATGCGGCCCGACGCGTCTTTCTCGTATAGCTTCAGTGGGAAGAATAACATTCTGTACAAGCTCGAATAAAAAGTCCGCACCTGGTCGATCGTCCCGCCTTCCACCGACACACGCCCCAGCGTCTTGTTCCACACAGCGCGGCCCCTGGCCTCCACCGTCTCGAAATTATCGGACCCGATTTCCTTCAGGTTCTGCTCCGCCTGCCCGATGCTGATAAAGGATGACGCGACCCTCGCCTGCAGCTTTGTCCCACGCACAGGCGACGCAAACCCGACGATGGCGCCGACATGCTTATTCGTCAGCTCCGAAGAATCCGACAGCTCTTTATCCTTCCAGGTATGCGTTGAAGTAAAAGGCTTATCAAAGACGATCACGAAGTAGTTCCTGAAATTGGCAGGCACGCCACCGGAATTTCTCGTCGACCAACCGATAATTTTATTCTCGGAAGGAATCACTTTTATATAGGAACCACGCTCGAACGCATCCACCACGACAAACGCACTGTCCGTCTGCGGCAGCGTAATCCGGAAACGGGCCGCCCGCTCCGTCGGCGTTATCTCTGTCGTCATATCGTGATCGGCAAGGTAAACGCTATAATAATACGGTTTGGAAACCTCCGCCTTATGCGAATACCACGAAACCCTCGACTCTTCCGTAAACTTCAAACCCTTCACCGGCATGATGCTAAACATACCATAATCATTCATCCACGGCGAAGGCTGGTGCGTCTGCTTAAAGCCCTTGATCTTGTCCACCGTATACATATACTGCCACCCATCCCCATTCTTTCCTGTCTGCGGCGTCCAGAAATTCATCCCCCAGGGCAGCGCCACCGCGGGATATGTATTGCCATTCGATAACTCGTATGAAGACTGTGTCCCCATCAGAGGGTTTACATAATCAACGGGGTCAGTGACTTTAGTGACAAACTGCCCCTGGCTGGATAGTGCAAGCACGGTTAGCGCGCTAAAAAAGAGTTGAAATTTTAGCATGACTATTAAATCGATTTTGCATGCAAGCTAACAAACTATTCTCGTAAACCTTCCAGTTTCTCCGGCCTTCTAATCCCTCAATCCTTCCAGCTTCTCGAGCCGCCTTATCCGATTATAAATCACCGGATGCCTGCTATGAAAAACAATAAAGTAAAAGCTGACCGTCTGCTCATCCTGCCCCGCAAGCCGCTCCAGCGCCTGCCGCAACCCCCGGCCATACCCCAGCTCGTGTGCATACGCGTCCTGCCGGTACTCCGCCAGCCTCGACATCAATAAAGTAAGAGGCCTCAAAATAACATGCAATAGACTAAACAACAGAACAAATAAAACCAACGCCACAAAACCAGCCATCAGATGAAAATAAGCAAGCACGGCCAGCACGACGACAAACCAAAAAAGACCGGCCAGCAAATTAGACTGCGTTACCACCATCACGCCCCGGTTCGTCCGTACCCGCCGCCTCGTCCCAAACCCACTCAACAAAATTGCCTTCATCCACCTGAACACAACATTGGCAATCCGCGGCAGGACACCCGCCGTCACATACGCCGAGCCGATAACCGTATCGCCGCCCGACAAATGCCCCAGCTCATGCGCCAATACTCCCTTCAGCTCTTCATCCGTCATACCCGCGAGCAAACTCCTGGAAACCGCAATCGTACGAGTCCCGGTCGCAAACGCATTCCATCCCTCGGACTCGTCGACCCGCAAAGCAAAGGTCCGCGTAGCTTCCGCCCGCTGCCGCACTTCCCCGAACGCAGCCTCCAGTTTCCGCTCCTCCTCAAACAAAGGCTTCCTCAAACGATACCCGAACAAGATCCTCCACCCCGAAAAAAGATAGGCCGAACAAAAGCAAATAATAACCCATCCGATCATAATCAAAAATGCCGCCCTATCAGGTATCCTCACCCCAGCAAGGACGAGCACCAGCAAAAAACAAAAAATCGTTAGAAGGACATACAAAAACACCAGTAAGGCGTTAATATATTTACTCATCGAAATTGATTTATAGTTAAATTCCCGCTATGGAAGACCTTATCCGGCTATTACAATCGATCCACCCCTTGTCCGACGGCCTGCTGCAACACCTGGCCGAAATCCTGCGGGAACAAAAATTTTCAAAAAAGGATCTCTTACTGCGCAATGGCAGCACCAGCAAACAAATCTTCTTCATCAAATCAGGACTGGTCCGGTGCTTTTACATGAAAGGCCGGAAAGAAGTCACCTGCTGGTTTATGAAAGAAAGAGACGTCATCATCTCCGTAGAAAGCTTCTTCTGCCAGAAACCAAGTTACGAAAATATCGAGGCAATCGAGGACACAATCGTTTATTGCATCACCTACCAGCAGCTTCAATATATCTACCGCAATTATCCCGAATTCAATTTCATCGGCCGCGTCCTCACCGAGAGATATTATGTCCTCAGCGAACAGCGCAGCTACTCCCTCCGGCTGGTGAATAGAGATGCCCGCTATACCTATATACTCAACCACATCAGCGATATCATCGGCCGCCTTCCCCTCAGGACCCTCGCATCCTATCTCAACATGAGCACGACAACCCTCACCGAAGTCCGCCGCCGAAAATGGCCCTCTCCAAAATCCGGCAGAAAGAGCAAATAAAGTATTAGCAAAACTTTAGCGCCCCCGCATATTTCTGCACGTTCCGCGCCTTCGGTATCTTTAACCTATGAAATACCTTTTTTCTATCCTTGCCGTATGCGTTGCCCTCACCTCTTCCGCACAACGTAGTTCCCGCCTTGCTTCAGTCGACCCCTACATCGGCACCGGCGGCCACGGTCATGTCTTCCTCGGAGCCAGCGTACCCTTCGGCGCCGTCCAGGTCGGCCCCAGCAACATCAACAAAGGCTGGGACTGGTGCTCCGGTTATCACTATTCCGATAGCGTCGTTAAAGGGTTTGCCCAAAATCACCTCAACGGCACCGGCATCCCCGACCTCGGAGACATTCTCATCATGCCCTATACCGGAGAAGCAAGGACCAATACCGGCACACAGGCCGACCCAGCGGCCGGCTATTCCTCGCACTATTCTCATAAACAAGAAATCGCCCGGCCCAGCTACTACTCGGTCTACCTGAAAGACCATCATGTCAGGGTCGAGCTCACCGCGACCGAGCGTGTCGCGTTTCATCGATATAAATTCCCCGCCGACCGCCCGGGTCACATCATCATCGACCTCTTACAAGGCAACTTCGACGCCGGCTGGCAACACCCCCGCGTCAAGGCCCACCTCCTGAAGCTCGACGACTCCACCCTCATCGGCTGGCGCAACTCCAGTCAGTGGGCAAAGAACCGCCGCATCTACTTCGCCATCCGCAGCAATACGCCTTTAAAAGATTTTACCCTGATCAATGGCGACAAGCCGGTCTCCGACCTCACCCTCGAAGCCGATACCGTCAAGGGACTGATCTCCTTTAAAAACACACCTTCAACCGTCCTGCTCAAGGTCGGCGTATCCAACGTCAGCGGTGAGAACGCCCTCGCCAACATCAAGGCCGAAATCCCCCACTGGAACTTCGAACGCATCGTCCGCGAAGGCAACGCCAAATGGGAAAAGGCCCTCGGGAAGATCGACATCCAGACAAACGACAGCGTACAACGAAAGGTATTCTATACCGCGCTCTACCATACCATGATCGCCCCGGCTCTCTACAACGACCACGACAGCAGCTACCGCGGCGCCGACGATAAGGTCATAGAAAAAGCGCCCTTTAACAACTACACTATCTTCTCGCTCTGGGATACCTACCGTACGCTCAATCCGCTCATGACCCTCATTCAGCCCGAGCGCGTCAGCGACATGGTCAACTCCATGCTCGCCATCTATGTGCAGCAGGGCAAACTCCCCATCTGGCACCTCCAAGGGCGTGAAACCGACTGCATGGTAGGGTACAGTGCCGTCCCCGTCATCGCAGACGCCCTGCTGAAAGGCTACAAGAGCTTCGACGCGAACCTCGCACTCGAGGCCATGAAGGCTTCCTCCACACGCGACGACTATGGCGTAAAATACCTCAAGGAACAGGGCTTCATCCCCGCCGATAAAGAAAAAGAATCCGTCTCCAAAGCCCTCGAATACGCCATCGACGACTGGTGCATCTCGCGCGTAGCGGCCCGGCTCGGCAAGAAAGACGACGAAGAATACTACAGAAAGCGCGCACACTATTATACCCGCTACTTCGACACCGTCACCAAATTCATGCGGCCCGTCCTGGCCGACGGTCAGTATCGCCAGCCGTTTAATCCGTTCCAATCCATCCACGAATGGGGCGACTACACCGAAGGCAACGCCTGGCAATATACCTGGCTCGTACCCCAGGACGTCGAATCCCTCGTCCGCCTCATGGGCGGCGACAAAGCCTTCGTGACGAAACTCGACAGCCTCTTCGTCGTCAGCGAAAGCATGGGCAGCCAGGCCTCTCCCGACATCTCCGGCCTCGTCGGCATGTACGCCCAGGGCAACGAACCCAACCACCACATCCCATATCTATACGCCTTCGCCGGCTATCCCTGGAAGACCGCCGAAAAAATCCGCCGCATCACCAGCGAATTCTATACGGCAAAAAATGATGGCCTCTGTGGTAACGACGATGCTGGCCAGATGAGCGCCTGGTACGTCATGAGCTCACTCGGCTTCTACCCGGTCAATCCCGCCAACGGCATCTTCGTCTTCGGCACGCCCCTGGTCAGCCGCGCCCGCCTCGAAGTCGGCAACGGCAAGACCTTTACGATGGAAGCCGTCAATGCCGGTCCCAAAAACATCTACATCCAGCGCGCCACCCTCAACGGCGTTCCCTATCGCAAATCCTATATCAGCTACCCGGACATCAAGGCCGGCGCTACCCTGCGTCTCTACATGGGCGACAAGCCCAATCCCATCTTCGGCGCCGACCCCGCCGATCGCCCCATGTCCATGCCGCCCTCTGTATCCATTCACATCAATCAGGTCGTCTTCCCTGCATCTACACCAAAAGTTGCAGTCATCAGTAGCGAGACTTCCCTCCCTGCCGCTACCTTTAACATTATAGACGAGAAGGACAATCCTATCTTCACCGGCGCCCTCACCCAACAAACTACCTTACCTGACTGGGCGCCCAATAAACAATTCTATCAGGCCGACTTCAGCGATGTACGTCAACCCGGCAAATACCGTCTGCAACTAAAAACCGCAGACTCTCCACCCATTGCTTCCGAAAAATTTGAAATAGGCGGGCCCGACTGGGCCCGTCCGCTTATAAGCGCGATCCTGCACTACCTGAATAAACAAAGGGCGAACACCCCGGATGAGCTAAACGCCGACAAGCAGCTCCTCCTCTTCGGCAGCGATCGCCGCGTAGACCTCCACGGCGGCTGGTGCGACGCCTCCGGCGACGTCAGCAAATACCTCTCCCACCTGGCCTACGCCAACTACATGTCCCCCCAGCAAATCCCCCTCGTCACCTGGTCCCTCATCAACACGGGCGAAACGCTAAAAGCCAAACTCGCTAAATGGAACCTGACCGACTCCCTGACTAATGAAGCCCTCTGGGGAGCAGACTACATCACCCGCTCCCTTTCCCCCGAAGGCTATTTCTACATGACCGTCTTCAGCTACTTCAAAAAAGACCCCGCCGCCCGCCGTGTCGTCGGCCTCCGCGCCAACAGCGTCACTACCGATGAATACGTCTGCGCATTCAGAGAGGGTGGGGGAATGGCCATCGCAGCCCTGGCCCGCATCTCCCGCTGGAAGAAACACGGCGACTTCACCTCGCAGCAATACCTCGCCGCAGCCCGGCGCGCCTACGCCCACCTGCTGATAAACAATACGAAATACGATGACGACGGAAAAGAAAATATAATCGACGACTATTGCGCCCTCATGGCCGCGACCGAACTCTGGATCGCCACCGACTCCTCCTACTATCGCGACGAGGCCCGCCGGCGCGCCCAGCACCTCCTGTCCCTCCTCACCACCTCCGGCTACTTCGCAAGCAGCGAAAGCGCCCCTGACCGCCCCTTCTGGCATGCCTCCGATGCTGGCCTCCCCGTCGTGGCGCTGGCCCGCTATCTCGAAAAAGAAACGGACGCTGCCCTCGCCACTCCCGCTTACCGGGCCCTGCGGAGCTCGGTCGACCACGACCTGGAAATATCCGGCGAGGTTCCCAACCCCTTCCAATATCCCCGTCAAACTTTTCGATACAAAGACTCCATAACAACCGGCTTCTTTATCCCCCACGACAACGAAACCGGCTGGTGGTGGCAGGGCGAAAATGCAAGACTGGCCTCCCTCGCAACCGCTGCCCTCCGCCTGGCCCATATGACTCCCCCCTCTCCCAATTTCACCGGGTACAAGTACACCCGTTTCGCCTCCCGCCTCTACTCCTGGATCCTCGGCTGCAATCCCTACGACATCTGCTTCCTCTACGGCTTCGGCAAAAACAACGTCCCCTACATGCACTCCAACTACGGCCACGGCTCCGAACGCGGCGGCATCTCCAACGGCATCACCGGCAAAGACGGCCACCCCGACGGCAGCGGCATCGACTTCCGCACCGAAGCCCAGGGCAACGAATGGCGCTGGACCGAACAATGGCTCCCCCACGCCGCCTGGTTCCTCCAAACCCTCACCGCCCTCTCCTCACAATAACCCCCGAACCACCAACAAATCGACAATCTGCTTATCCAACGTATCGATCTGACTCCGATAATACCCCAGCGTATCCTTCTGCCCCACACCTACATCCCGAGCCTGCGCCTGCGCCCTGGCCTCCCCAAACTCGGGCAGCCCCTCCCAAAAACGCATACCCATTCCCCTCCTGGGAACACAATCACCATAAAGTCAATTGAAAATCAACAAAGTGCAGATGGCATATACCTTGCCTAAAGGAGGGCATGAAAAGGTTTTTCAAAAAGCTCACCGACGAAAATAACGTTTCCACAGCAGGCATGTTCATGTGCTTCCTCCTCGGCATTCTCTCCGCCCTCTTCCTCTTTTGCGTCGTAATCTAACCCCACCCAGCAACCGCCACACACCCAGCAACCGACACCGCAACCCAACCCAAAAGCGGCGGAGCCGCACCTACCACTCAAACCCCCTCTCCCTCGCCACCTTCTCAATCCTTTCCCCCGCCGCCGCATCCAACAACACCTCGCAATCCGGATGCAGCTGCACCACCGATGCCGGTATATCCGTCGTCACCGGCCCCAGCACCGCCTTCGCGATAACCTCCGCCTTATGCGGCCCCTTCGCCACCAACACAATCCGCCGCGTCTGCATAATATTCTTTATCCCCCTCGTAAGCCCCCCCAACACCAAATCATCCGGCACCTTTGTCTCCCGTCTTACCCGGGCCTCGAAATCCGGGTCCATCGGCGACACCCAGGTCTCACTCTCAAACGGCGTCCCCGGCTGATTGATCCCGATATGTCCATTCAGACCGATCCCCAACATCTGCAAATCGGCGCCGCCGCGCTCCGCCAGCCGCTTCTCGAACAACAACGCCTCCGCCGCAAAATCCTCCGACAAAGTCGGCGGCATGATAAAATTCTCCTCCGGAATCCCCAACGGCCCCGCGAGCTGCGTCCTGATCATCGTGTAACAGCTCCCCGCATACTCCCGGGGTAGATTGGTCAGTTCATCTACATTAAAAAGAGTCACCCGCGAAACATCAAAAGGATGCAACGCAAAAATCTCCGATACCACCCGGTGCATCCCGATCGTCGTCTGTCCCGTCGACAGCCCGATCACCGGGTCCGGCTTACGAAGCATCTGTGCAATGATCCTCCACGCCGCCACCCGGTCGAATTCCTGCTCGTTCCTTGTAATCGTTATTTTCATATTTACCAGTCTTTCAATCCATCTTTAAAAAAAACATCCATCGCCTCCGACGCCTTCGCCTCATCCTCCCCCTCGATAATCACCGTCAGCACATCACCTCCCTGCACTCCCATCGAAAGTATATTCAGCAAACTACTAAGCCGCACCTCCTTCTCGTCCTTCCTGACCACGATCCTCGCGGCAAATCCCCTCGCGAGCTTCACCAACGCCGTCGCCGGCCTCGCATGCATCCCCTCCGGCGCTAAAATGGTATAACCTTTTATAATCATAGTTGAAAATTCTTCTGTGCAGACGATACACTACTCCGCAATACCACATCCTTGATCGCCGGTATCGACCCCGCCGACATCGAAAACTCCCGCAGCCCCATCCCCAGCAGCAACGAAGTCGCCTGCGGGTCCCCCGCCAGCTCCCCGCACATCCCCACCGGTATCCCCGCCGCATGCCCCTGCTGGATCACACTCCGGATCAACCGCAGCACCGCCGGATGATACGGGTCGTACAAACCTTTTATCTGTTCATTCATCCGATCCACCGCAAGCACATACTGACAAAGGTCATTCGTCCCGATACTAAAGAAGTCCACTTCCTTCGCCAGCAGATCCGCGATCACCGCCGCCGAAGGCACTTCGATCATAATCCCCAGCGGAACTGCAGCGTCAAATGCAACTCCGGCCCGCAGCAGCTCCTCCTTCGCCCTGGAAAAGATTTCCTTCGACCGCCGCACTTCCTCCAGTCCGCTGATCATCGGCAGGAGCACCCGGCATTTCCCGAATACACTAGCCCGTAGGATCGCCCGCAGCTGCGTCAGGAACAATTCCACCCGGTCCAAAGAAATCCGAATCGCCCGATACCCCAAAAAAGGATTCTCCTCCTTCGGCAGCCCCAGGTAGAGTAGGGGCTTGTCACCTCCAATATCCAGCGTCCGTATCGTCACCGGCCTTCCCCCCGCCTTCATCAAAATAGCCCGGTACCACTGAAACTGCTCCTCTTCCGTGGGAAAGCTCTCCCGCGCCATAAACAACAGCTCCGTTCGCAAGAGCCCAACCCCCTCCGCGCCTAGCCCGACCGCTCTCTCCATATCCTGAGCCGTAGCGATGTTCGCCTGTAATTCGATCTTCACCCCATCCTTCGTCACTGCGGCTACATCCTTCAATGCCGACAACCGCTTCGCTTCCTCCGCAAAAAGTTCACTCTTCCGCCGATACTCTTCCACTACCGTCGCCGGCGGATTCACCAACACCACACCCTCCGAACCATCGACAATCACCAGGTCGCCATCGACAATCCCCCCGAGTCCGGCTCCCACACCCACTACGGCCGGCAGTCCCCGCAAACGCGCCACAATCGCCGCATGCGAAGTCGACCCTCCGACCTGTGTCGCAAACCCGATGACCTTCTCCCGGTCCATCCCAATCGTATCCGAAGGAGACAGCTCCTCCGCTATGATAATCGTCCCTTCGACCATCTCCATCCCGCCTAATCCCCCCGCGCCGCCCGAACCATCTCTCCCCAAACCCAGGCCTCGCGCATCACCCCCCAACTTCCGCACAATCCTGTTCCCCGCATCCCTCACATCCGCCCCCCGCTCCCTCATATACTCATCACCCATCTTCTCGAACACCTTCACCGTCGCCTCCGTTACAATCAACACCGCATCCCTCGCCATCATCTTCCCCGAAACGATCTGCCCCAGCACGTCCTCCTCCAGCTGCTCGTCCTGCAGCAGCTCCAGCTGCACCTCCAGAATATCCCGTTCGGCAGCAGTCACCGTCTCCAGCAACCCCTGCACCTCTTCCACCGACAATCGCACTGCCTCTTTATACCGTCCCATCTCCACCTCGATCGCCCCCTCATCCGCCAAAACCTTCCCGCTCACCACCTCCTTCTGCGGACGCAGCACAGATGCCCTGCCTATCGAAATCCCGGGCGCAACGCCAATACCGATCATAAAAAATAATTTAGGACAACAAATGCAAAAGACTTCCTACGAAACCCAGAACCAACAAACCCAATAAGAGATATGTCGTCTTCACACCCTTCTTCACGAAATAATAGACGAGAAACGTAAGCCCTAACGGCAACACCGCAGGGATAATTTGGTCCAAAATACCCTGCAATCCAAGCCCTTCCCCAAACAACACCGGCGTATGCACATTCATCAGGGTCGCCGGCATCGCCCCCACGACCATCAGCCCAAGGATCGCCGCACCCTGCGAAAGCCGGTCCATCACATTCGACTGCGAGAGCCGCTGCAGGAATCTCATCCCTGCCTTATACCCGATAAAAGTCAGTTGATAACGTAATAATAAATGAGGGACATTGAACAAGAGGATGAACACCACCACCCCCGAAAAATTCCCCTTCAGCGCCAACGCAGTCCCGGCGCCCGCAGCAATCACCTTCAACGTCCCCCAGAACAACGAATCGAACACGCCCGCCAGCGGTCCCATCAGACCCAACTTCACCGCGTTGATCGACCCGGCATTGAACGCCGGATCCTTGCTGTTCTGTTCCTCCATCGCCGTCGTCAACCCCAAAATCAGGGTCGACCCATAAGTGGCCGTATTGAACAACTGAATATGCCGCTCCAACGCCGCCGCCATCGCCTCCCTCGTCTTATAAAGCTTCTTCAGCACCGGTACGAGCGCATACGCAACCCCCGTATTCTGCATCGTCTCAAAATTGAAGTTGGCCTCCAGCAACATCGACCGGAAGAAAATCCGCCGCAGGTCCCCCTTCGTCACGACACCTTCCAAACAAGCCCCCGCACCCTCCGCATCCATCCCCCCTCCATCCACACCTTCCCGCCCCGTCACCAACACTGCTATAATCACCCCCAACCCCCCAATCGCAATCACCGGCAACTTTAAAAATGCCGCCAGCAAAAACCCCAAAAAGAAATAAGGCGCCACCTCCTTCCTGAACAACAAATTCATCAAAAGCGCAAACCCCAGCGCCGGCAACAAATTCCCCGCCACCTGCAAACCCGTATTCACCCAAACCGGAACCTGGTCCAAAAACGCCTTCATCACCCCCGCGCCCAGCTGCAGCGAAACAAACCCCACCGCCGCCATCAACACCGGCTTCATAAAATCCGACACCAGATGCAACCGCACAATCCCCTTATAATTCCCCGCCGCCGCATAACCCTGAAACCGCGGATTCAACCCGCTCCGAAACACAAACAAAGCGCTGAGCAGCATCTCCGCCAATATCGAAATCGGTATCGCCAACGCCAGCGCAATCGCTGCCCCCTTCCCCGACAATATCGCAAACGCCGTCCCCAGCACACCGCCCGTCACCACATCCGGCGGAATCGCCGCCCCCACCTTAATATTTCCCATAAAAATCAGCTCCAGCGAAGCCCCGATCACAATCCCCTGGTGAAAATCCCCCAGCACCGCTCCCACCAATGGCCCCAGGACCAACGGCCGGCTCAGCAGCGTCGTACCCAACAAATCTTCGCAATGACCGAAGAAAATAATCAATGTTATCAGGAAGTAGCTCATCACGAAAGGAGCGTTTGAAGGCTTACCTTCTTATCCGTCGGCACCTGCCGTACTTCCAGCTCGATTCCCCGGCCCAGCAATTCCCGAATCAGCACAACATCATCCGGCGTCAGCGCCACCGCCTTCGAAACCGCATTCGCCCCCGGCCTGGCCCGGATGCCCCCAAAATTGATGGACCGGATAGCCGCCACCCCGCCCACACTCCCATTCACTCCCCC
>JADMIO010828284.1_pt1 | contig 30736 bp, 29 predicted proteins | sample 8958161 | NCBI WGS metagenome assembly JADMIO01 (sample SAMN16585339, study PRJNA669376) | soil metagenome | isolation source: Crop rotation soil | place: USA: Cullars Rotation, Alabama | collected 2011 | reverse complement strand
GTTTGTGGGATTTAAGAAGTTAGTGGCTGATTCGTTTGTAGGTTGGACTTGAACAATCCACAGACTGCCGTCGGTGGGATTCGAAACTGTGAGAGCGATTGGGTGTGGGTTGGACTTGAACAATCCACAAACTGCCGTTTGTGGGATTCAAGCAGTTGCGTGGCTCATTCGTTTATAGGTTGGACTTGAACACTGCCGTTTGTGGGATTCAAGAAGTTGCGTGGCTGATTCATTGGTAGCCTGGACTTGAACGATCCACAAACTGCCGTTTGTAGTATTCCTCTAACTTATTGATCTATAAACCTACCTTTGCTAGTCATATTCAATCACAGGCATAATGCGACTTAGTCTTCTATGAAGCAGAAAGCTCATATCACTTTCACACTCAACGGCGAACAAACTGAAGTCGCTTTTGCACCGCATAAGACACTCCTCGAGGTTCTTCGTGAAGATCTGAATCTGACAGGAACCAAGCACGGCTGCGAACTAGGTGAATGTGGAACTTGCGCCATTCTCGTCAACGATCGCTCGATCCTTTCATGCCTGATGCTTGGCTTAGACGCTGAGGATCAGCAAGTAAAGACCATTGAAGGAATGGCTGACGGCGCGGAGCTCCATCCGTTGCAGCAAACGTTCGCCGATCTTGGTGCAGCCCAATGCGGTTATTGTTCGCCAGGGTTTCTACTCGTTGCCGAAGAGTTGTTAAAGAAGAATCCAAAACCGAGCAGACCCGAGATTCAGGAGGCACTCGCTGGAAATCTGTGCCGCTGTACTGGCTACATAAAAATCTACGAAGCAGTTGAGTTGGCAGCGGCGCGAATGCGTGGTGAAGAGTACGAACTGCCGAAAGAAAGTATTTACGGATTGGATGTTTAGTTTAAGAGCTGGGACAGGGTCCACCTTCCTGACCGTTAATAGTTCAAAGCTATCGTAATGAGCAAAGGGTCTAACAATCTCAACATCGTCGGTAAACCATTCCGCAAGGTCGACGCGCGTGCGAAGTGTAACGGTCAAACCAAGTTCGCAGACGACATCGTTCTGCCTCGCATGCTCTTCTGCAAGATCCTGCGCAGTCACCTACCGCACGCAATCATCAAGAACGTCGACGCTACAAAAGCACTGGCACTCCCCGGTGTTTTTGCAGTAGTGACCGGCAAAGACATGCCTATCTCTTACGGCATCCTTCCCGTCAGCCAGGACGAACACGCCCTGTGCATCGACAAGGTTAGATTCATCGGAGATCCGGTTGCCGCAGTTGCAGCAATCGATGAAGACGTTGCCTTCGACGCGATGAATTTGATCGAAGTCGAGTATGAACCGCTCAACACGATCTCATCGATCGAAGAAGCGGTGATGATCGACGAACCGCGGATACATCAGTACGGCGATTCAGGTAACGTCCACAAAAAAGTTTCACTTGAGTTCGGCGATGTCGAAGAAGGTTTCGCCGATGCGGATTTAGTTCGCGAGGACACTTTCTTTTACGAAGGCAACACGCATCTACCGATGGAGCAACACGCAGCTGTTGCTCATTACGATGCCGACAACAAGGTCACGCTTTGGAGTTCGACCCAAACTCCACACTACGTTCACCGTGCACTCGCAAAAGTTCTTCAGATTCCGGCGAGTCATATTCGCGTAATCGCAACGCCGAACGGTGGCGGCTTCGGCGGTAAGAGTGATCCTTTCAATCACGAAGTCGTCGTTTGTAAGTTGGCGATGATCACGGGAAGACCTGTGAAGGTTACTTTGACTCGTGAAGAGGTTTTTTACTGCCATCGAGGGCGTCATCCGGTCTTGATGAAAGTTAAGACCGGCGTGAAGAAAGACGGCGCCATTACTGGAATGCATTTCCAGACATATCTCGACGGCGGCGCTTACGGTAGTTACGGTGTCGCGAGCACGTTCTACACGGGTGCATTGCAAACGGTGACTTACAACGTACCTCGTTATAAGTTCCAGGGCATTCGAACATTTACAAACAAACCACCATGTGGACCAAAACGTGGGCATGGAACTCCGCAACCACGCTTCGGCCTGGAAGTTCAACTCGACAAGATCGCCGAACAACTCAAACTCGATCCAGCAGACATTCGTCGCAATCATCTCGCGCCCGCGAATTCATTAACGGCAAACTACCTGCGAATCGGAAGCATGGGTCTTGGTAAGTGCATCGACAAAGTTGTCGAAGGTTCTGATTGGAAGAATAAGTTTTCCAACTGGGATCAAAACAATCGCAAGCTTCCCTTTGGTAAAGGCATCGGCATTGCCGCGAGTTCATACCTTTGCGGAGCGGGTCTCCCGATCTACTGGAACAACATGCCGCAATCGGGAGTTCAGCTGCGACTTGATCGACAAGGCGGCGTCTGTGTGATGTGCGGCTCAACCGATATTGGACAAGGTTCTGATTCAATACTTGCTTACGTTGTCGCTGAAGTTCTCGGGATCGATCCCTTCGACATTCGAGTCATCACGGCCGATACGGATCTGACGCCAGTTGATCTTGGGAGTTATTCCAGCCGTGTGACTCTGATGACCGGCAACGCGGCAATACAAGCTGCCGAGCGCGCACGCGAGTTGTTAGTGATGGCTGTTGCGGAAAAACTCGGCGTACCGATTGAGAACCTGTCACTTGCCGAGCGGCGTGTATTTGATGTTGAGAATCCGGATGTAGGCGTGACATTCGCAGAAGCTGTTGTTTTGGCTGAGTCGAAATTTGGAACGATCGGAACTGTTGGTTCTTATTCGCCCCCGGCATCGGCAGGGAAATTTAAAGGCGCTGGTGTCGGACCATCGCCTGCCTATAGCTATTCGGCTGCGGTTGCCGAAGTCGATGTTGATCCTGATACAGGCATCGTTGTATGCGAACGGATTTGGATCGGACACGACATCGGTCGGTCGATCAATCCGATGCTGGTGATCGGGCAGGTTGAAGGCAGTGTCTACATGGGTCTCGGTGAAGCACTCATGGAAGAGATGGTCTATCGAAACAATCGCAACGTTGTTCACAAGTTTCCTTCGATGCTTGAGTACAAGAGTCCTACGACCCTGGAGATGTGCGACGTCAAGACTTATTTGATCGAAGACCCGGATCCGAACGGACCGTATGGTGCAAAGGAAGTCGGACAGGGGCCGTTGTTGCCAATCATGCCGGCGATTGCGAATGCTGTTTACGATGCCGTTGGCGTTCGCATCGATGAGGTTCCCATCACTCCTGAAAAGATCATGAAGGCGTTGAAAGAAAAATCTCGTGGACGTGATGGAAGGTATGGTCCTGGTGATGTTCCGGCGGTTGATTGGCCGGAGCCGTTGCGCGTGACGACGCCTGCTGAAGGTGGCGATGGCAGAGAGATGCCGAGCGTTGCAGTGCATTCTTAAGTTATGAGCGACGATTTTCAAAAGTCAGTGATGGAATGGTTTGCGGTTTTGAATACTCAACTGTCGGCGATTGATTCGAGACTTGAGGCGATTGATTTTCGCTTGGAAGCAGTCGATTCACGGCTTGAGGCTTGTGACTATCGGATGCAGGCGATTGAATCACGGATTGTGACCTTAGATTTGCGGTTGACTGAAGTTGAAAGTCCAAAGTCCACTGAGCCTGACGAAGAGAAGCCAGTTTGGAAAAGCTATGGGCCAAAATGGCTATTTACCTTCCGTGGTGGCTAAGTCTGGATTCAGAAGGAACTGTTGAGTCGTTCTTGTTGTATAAGTTTTGTGGAAGCCGCCTGGCTTTCAATTAGGCCTCACCTAAATGAAAGGAAAAGGAAGGCACAACATGAGTGAAGACAGAACGGCAGAGACTAAAGATGCGCGGTCGTTTGAGGAAAGAGTATTTGCGAGATTTGACGTCGTGGAAATACGAATAGGAAAACTCGAAGAGCGGAAATACGACACGAAGCCGATTTGGGAACAAGCGTTGGCTGCGATTCTCGAAATCCGTCATGAGTTGAAGTCGATCAATTCTCGACTTGATGGACTGGATCGGCGTTTGGATGGAATGGATCGGCGTTTGGATGGAATGGATCAGCGTTTGGATGGACTGGATCAGCGTCTGGATGGAATGGATCGGCGCTTTGATGCAATTGACAAACAGTTTGTCTCAATCGACGCCCGCTTTGACAAGCAGGACAATGAAGCCGAGGACAACTTTCGCAAGCTTGGACTCAAACTCGAGGTCTTCAATGAGAACCTTCTAGAGTTACGCGCGACCAATCGTTATTTCGAACGTAAATTGGCAAAGCTTGAAGCTCACGTATTTCCGGAAGATCCCAATTAGACCAACCATATGATGCGACTTCCGAAATTTGAATACCGCACGCCGCAGACTATCGCGGAAGCGGTGAAGATTATCGGCGACGTTGGACCAGCAGCTCAGTTCGTCGCTGGCGGCACTGACTTGTATCCAAACATGAAGCGCCGTCAACAAACTCCCAAGACTGTTATCTCTGTGATGCGCCTGCCTGAGTTGAATCAAATCACCGGGGACGGCAGCCACGGTGTTCGAATCGGAGCATCAGTAATACTCACAGACGTCTGTGAAAACGAGATCATCAACCGCGACTATCCCGTTGTCGCTCGTGCTGCCAAAACAATCTCCACTCCGTTACTTCGCAACATGGGCACTATCGGTGGAAACCTTCTACTCGACACTCGCTGCAACTACTACGATCAAAACTTTGAGTGGCGAAAAGGAATTAACTTCTGTTTGAAGAAGGATGGCGATGTGTGTTGGGTTGCGGTGGGAAGCTCAAAGTGTTGGGCTGTTCAGTCGTCCGACCTTGTTCCTGTGATGGTGGCAATCGGCGCAAAGTTGCGTTTTGTCTCAACTCTCGGTGAACGAGTTGTCGATGCTGCAGGTCTCTACAACGACGACGGCATTGAATATCTACGCAAGCGACCAGACGAATTACTGGTGAGCATCGACTTACCTCCGACGAATGGCTGGCGTGCTTCGTATCACAAACTTCGTCGGCGAGGAGCGTTTGATTTTCCGGTCTTGGGAGTCGCTGCTTACATCAAGAATGAAGGTGGCGTAGTAAGTGATGCCAAGGTGATTCTTGGCGGCATTGCTCCGGCGCCGGTCGAGATTAAAGACGCAAGCACTGCACTCGTTGGCAAAACGCTGAACGAAGATCAGATTCAAATCGCGGCGGAAGCGGCTTATGTCAAAGCTCGACCTTTGGACAATACCGACTTCGTATATCAGTGGCGTAAACAAATGGCGCGTCAATACACCTTGCGTGCGTTGCGTGAGTTGGTTTGAATGTCCGATATGCTTTAGCTTGTCGTGACTTTTGAAATCCAGGGGCCACTAACTTCCATCACGACAAGCTAAAGCATATCGGACATGAGCTTTGCCGCAATCATCCTTGCCGCGGGTCAATCCAGCCGGATGGGTGCCTTCAAGCCTCTACTTCCCTGGGGAAAACAAACCGTCGTCGACGCCTGCATCCAGTGCTTCCGCAATGCAGGTGTGGAGTCAATTGTCGTCGTCGTCGGTCATCGTGCTGAAGATATCTGCAGGCACTTAGCTTCTTCTTCCGTGAAGTTCGCACTAAATCCTGATCCAGCCAGTCAGATGAACTCTTCAATCAGGTTAGGGGTCGATCAACTTCCACAAGATTGCAAAGCGACTTTCCTTACGCCGGTCGACTTCCCGGCAGTGCCTTCGACAATAGTGGGTAAACTCGCTGACGAGTGGGCCAGTGGCTCGCGTCTCGTCAAACCTACTTACCAAACACGTGGAGGTCATCCGGTTTTGATCGATCTGAGTTTGCGGGATGAGCTCTTGAGTCTAAATGCTGAACTCGGCCTAAAAGGCCTATTTGAGAGTCACAAATCCGAGGTAAAACGACTCGAAGTTGAGTCTCCTTACATTGCCCGCGACATCGATACGTGGGATGATTACCGCGCTTTGTACGCCGAAATCTTCGGGGCAGAGCCGTCTGAGGTCCCCGAAGATTTTTCCAACGAAAACCGGGGTGGCCTCATCTAATTCACTGTCGGAAGGGACAGTGGACCTATCCGGCAAAGGAGACGAGATGCTTCTTAGCAATCGAAAACGGATTTTAGCTGGTTCACTCACGGTCCTGCTGGCCTGCGTAGGCTTTGGAAGACAGAACCGCGCTAGTGGCCCCGTTGAGTTTTCACTACGATCGACCGATGGGCAAACTGTCACTTCCGGCAGTCTGCGGGGCGAAGTTGTGGTATTGGCTTTTGGCGCCTCGTGGCTGCCGCTTTCGAAAACGCAGCTCCAGGGTGTCCGCAAACTTGCCGACGAATACAGCAATCGCGGCGTAGTGGTTTACTGGATTAGCACCGAGTCGGAAGACACGAAGTCAAAGAACTACGCTAGCGATGAACAACTGCGTGCGTTCTCTCAGAAGTATGGATTGAAGGTAACGGTCCTTCGCGATCCCGATGGCGCAATCGCTAAGAAGATGGGCGCCGATCAGCTGCCTTCGATTGTGATTCTCGACAAGCAGGGAAACATCTCCGGCGCGCCGATTAGTGGATTAGACCCCAGCGGAAACCTGGCGGGTCAACTCGGATCACTTCTCGACAAGATCCTCTAACTAGAATTCTTTTGCCCCGTGAAAGAGCCGCTTGAAAGAGCGGCTCTTTTTGTATGAAAGTTGGCCCCTACTCGTGAAGGATCCTGCAAGTGTGGTTGGTGTGTTAGTCAATTCCTATTTACTAATCATGACTCACCAATTAACCTGTGAATCGTGGCGTTCAAGTTGATCAATCCTGAATCATTGGGTGTACCGCGAGGGTATTCCAATGGAGTTTTGTCGGACGCGAGTGGCAAACTCCTGTTCATCGCTGGCCAAATTGCCTGGGATCCAAACCAACGAATCGTAAGCAACGACTTCGTCGAGCAGTTTGACCAGGCACTCTCAAATTTAATCAACGTAGTTACGGAAGCTGGCGGATCCGCCGACCACGTAGCTCGACTTGTGATTTACGTAACTGACAAAGTTGAATATCGCGAACGTACGAGAGAGATCGGTGAGCGTTATCGAAAACACATGGGTAGACACTTTCCAGCGATGGTCCTGGTTGAGGTGAAGAGTTTGCTCGACGACGCGGCGATGGTAGAGATTGAAGGTATTGCTGTTCTGAATCAGTGACCTCCCGCTCAAATCAGTTTTGTCGCATCGAAGAAAAGAAACACATTAGATTAGATGTTGAATCCAACTAGTTTCCTGTTCGACGTAGATTCGCACGGTATTGCGACAATAACGCTCAATAGACCTGATCGACTAAATGCACTTACGTTTGAGGTCTATCGAGAACTTACTGACACGTTCGCCTCGCTGAAAAACCAACACGAGATACGTGTTGTCGTGGTCACTGGAGCCGGACGAGCATTTTGCTCGGGCGGCGATGTGCGAGACATAATCGGAGAGTTGTTTGGCCGCGACATCGAGGGACTACTTGAGTTCACTCGTATGACTTGTGAACTCGTGAATAACATCCGAACTCTTCCCCAGCCCGTCATTGCAAGTTTGAACGGAACAACTGCCGGAGCTGGAGCATGTATTGCCCTGGCTTCCGACATTCGCGTGGCTAGTGAAGAAGCGAAGATCGCATTCTTGTTTGTGAAGGTCGGCTTATCAGGAGCGGATATGGGAGCCGCATATTTGCTTCCACGAGTGGTTGGCTTCTCGAAAGCAACGGAGCTTCTTTTCACCGGCGACTTCGTTTCGGCCGCTGAAGCGGAACGAATCGGTCTTTACAACAAAGTAGTGCCTCAGGATCAGTTGAAATTCACAACCCAGGAATTTGCAGAACGACTCGCGAGTGGGCCAGCGTTCGCTTTGGCAAAGACTAAAGAGATGCTGAACCGCGAACTCTACATGGATTTTCAGACTGCCCTGGAATCGGAAGCACAAGCTCAAGCGCTATGCATGCAACATCCGGATTACCGGGAAGCGTACGAAGCGTTCGTGGCGAAACGCGCACCGAAGTTTTCATGAACCTGGGCTTTGGCTTTCGGGCTTTGGCTTTCGGGCTTTGGCCTTTGTGGAAAAAACGTAGAGAGACTTACTAAGATAGAAGGCCCAAGACCAAAGGCCGAATAGTTATGGACAAAATAATCGACCAACTTCCTTTCTTCACGCCTGAACATCGTTCCCTGGCCCAAGACGTTGCGAAATTTGTAAATCTCGAGATCGAACCTCATGCGATCGAGGAGCGTGACGTCGACGAGCAAACGCGTAGTTACGTGAGCGTGATGGCGAAAGCCGGGGTGCTGGATTACTCCGTCGCGCAGGAAAAGAAACTGGACATTCGCGCTTTGTGCGTCTTGAGAGAAGGTCTGGCGTACTCTTCATCGTTGGCAGATCTCGCATTTGTGATGCAAGGCCTCGGCACCTTTGCCATTAGCCAGGCCGCGCCGGATCACATTCGCGAGTTCTGGCTTTCACGCGCCGCAGAAGGCAAAGCAATCGCGGCGTTCGCTTTGACAGAACCTGACGCGGGCTCCGACGTTGCGGCAATTCAAACTACTGCGCAGCTCGATGGAGATGCGTACGTCATCAACGGACGAAAAAGGTTTATCTCAAATGCAGGGATTGCAGACTTCTACACGGTCTTTGCACGCACTGGAACTCGCGAGGGAGGTCGCGCTGCGTTGTCGGCGTTTGTTGTGGGCGCCAAGGTGCCCGGGTTCACTGTGGTCGAACGCACGCCTTTGATTTCTCCACACCCGATTGGCGAAATACTTTTTGAAAACTGTCGTGTTCCAGCCGAGAACATGGTTGGCAATGAAGGTGATGGATTTGGCCTGGCAATGGAAACTCTCGATACGTTTCGGACGAGTGTTGGTGCCGCAGCCTGTGGCATGGCCCGACGTTCACTCGACGAAGCAGTTCGTTACGCCTCAACACGTAAGCAATTCGGCAGGCTGTTAGCCGAACATCAACTGGTCCAGGAAAAGTTGGCTGACATGGCCACCGAGCTCGACGCCGCCCGGCTACTTGTTTATCGAGCAGCTTACTTAAAGGACACGACTTCAGGGCGAGTGACGCGAGAAGCTAGTCAGGCGAAGTTGTATGCTACCGAAGCAGCAGGAAGAATCATCGACAGTGCGGTGCAGATCCACGGCGGCACTGGCCTGGTTCGAGGTAGTATTGTTGAGCGGCTGTATCGCGATGTGCGTGCGTTGAGAATCTATGAAGGCACGTCGGAAATTCAGAAAATTGTGATTGCCAGTCAGTTGCTCAAGGAGAAATCTGTGTAATCTGTGGTTAAAGCAGTATACGCAGAGAACGCAGAGTTTTATAGATTCTCAGGAATGAAGATCAACATCATCGGCGGCGGCCCGGCTGGTCTCTACTTCGCCATCCTCATGAAAAAAGCCGACGCCTCACATCAGATCAAAATCTACGAACGCAATGGGCCAGACGATACTTTCGGATGGGGCGTTGTATTTTCCGGTAAGACACTCGCTAATCTTCGCGCAGCCGATCATGAATCTCATGTAGCGATTACTAAGCAGTTCGAAGCCTGGGACAACGTTGATGTGGTACATCGAGATGAAAAGATCTCGATTCACGGAAACAGTTTTTCAGGCATCGCTCGGATCCAGTTACTGAAGATACTGCAACAGCGGGCTGACGATCTCGGCGTTGAACTAGCCTTTCGCCAGGAAGTGATCGACTACGAATCGCTTCGCAGTGATTGTGACTTGTTTGTCGCAGCCGACGGTGTAAACAGCGGAGTTCGAAATCATTACGCCGGAGAGTTCGAACCTACCACTGACGTGCGATCTCATCGTTACATCTGGTACGGAACGCACCAACTCTTTCATGGTCTGACGCTGACGTTTAGAGAATCAGAGGATGGAGTTTTTGCGGCCCACTCGTACAAGTTTAATAAAACGACAAGCACATTCATTGTAGAGTGTGAGTCCAAAACAACGAGTAAGGCCCGGTTCGATGAAAAGTCAGACGAAGAAACTCGGAACTACGTAGCCGAAGTCTTCGCCCAGGATCTTGGCGGGCATCAACTCCTCTCAAACAATTCGAGGTGGATCAACTTCGTCCTCGTAAAAAACAAGAACTGGCACTTTGCCAACGTGATCCTGCTCGGCGATGCTTTGCACACAGCTCATTTTTCAATCGGCTCGGGAACGAAGTTAGCAATGGAAGACTCGATCGCATTGGCGGAAAGTTTTCAAGATCACGGTGCCGTAAATGAGGCACTTACTGAGTTCACTTTTAGACGTCGTCCAGTAATCGAAGACTATCAGGCCGCTGCTTTTGAGAGCATGTTGTGGTTTGAAAATGCAGCTCGCTATGTGAAGTTAAGTCCGATCGAGTTGGCTTTCAGCGCAATGATGCGTAGCGGTCGGGTGAGCTATGACGATCTAAAGATGCGGGCGCCTGAGTTTATCCAACGATACGAAGCTCGCTCAATCACTTGATCCATTTCGGCGGTTCCAGTCGTCTTCGCCCGTTGTCGACCGTCGCAATCCCGGGTTCGTCCAGTTCAACGCGGTCCCACAATTTACACGTAACTGGTCGATGGGCCTGGTCAAGCGCTTCGCAATAGTTTGTATAAGTGCAGCGTCTCACTTCTTCACCGCGACCAAGTTTCACCTTAACAAACCAATCAGGATCAGCGAGTGCCTGCCTTGCCATTCCGACAATGTCAGCGCGTTTGTTTCGTAGAATTCCCTCGGCCTCTTCAAACGTACTGATACCTCCTGCCGCGATCACGGGAGTGTCGAAACCAGCTCCATTCACCTTACTTTTGATCACTTCAACCAGGGGAACGTTGCGGCAAAACGGACCGGCCTCGTCTGACAACACCGTCGGCATACACTCATAGCCACTTCGACCCGTGTATGGGTAGACAGCCTGACCAACTTTAGGCTGGTGTGCATCTTCAAACTTGCCGCCCTTCGACAGCGATAGAAAATCAAAACCCGCTCGCGCAAATTCAACGGCGTAGAAGCTCGCGTCTTCGAGACGACTACCACCCTCGATAACTTCATCAACAAGAAACCGAACACCGACGGTGAACTCACGGCCTACTCTATTGCGAACTGCTCGATAAACTTCTAACGGAAGCCGAATTCGATTTTCGGGCGGACCTCCATACCCGTCTGCACGATCATTCAACCGGCTCAGAAAACCTGCCATCGTGTAAGCATGTGCGTAGTGAAGCTCAACACCGTCGAACCCGGCACGTTTTGCTCGCTCGGCAGCCGAAGCAAAGATGTCAGGAAGTTCGAATGGCAACCGCTTGATGTGAGGGAGATCCGTATCAGTGACTTGCTCACGATAGCCGAAACGCAACGCTTCAAGTTCGCGCTTGTCCAGGGTGGCGTAATGAAAGTCTTCTCGGCTCGAAGCCAAAAATTGGCGCACAACTCCCTCGGGTTCAGTCAACCAAGTCTGATCACCCGTGAACTCGGCGAGTCGTTGGCGATGTCGCTCGTTGAGTTGTAGAAAACGTTCGAAGTACTTCTGTGTTTCTGGTCTACGTTTCACTGAAAGGAAGTCGATAATTTGGATGAACAGCAAAGTCTCACCCGCACTAGCCTCTTTCACCACATCGACCAACTTACGTAAACCTGGAATGAAACGGTCGTCACCTATCCGCAACAGTGGGCCACTGGGAACGTCGCGCACACCAGTCGCTTCAACGACCAGCACCCCTGGCTTCCCTTCCGCAAAGCGACCGTACCAGTCGAGATTCTCCTGGGTGACAAACCCGTCTTCAGTTGCTCGCCAGGGAACCATGGCCGGCACCCAGGTTCTGTTTCGCGACGTCAGGTTGCCGATCTTGATGGGTTGATAAAGGAGTGATTGAGACGCCTCAGAGGCGCTTGGCCAAACCGTGTCAGATATATGATGGCGAATCGGATTTTGAAACTTCCACATGAGAGCGAAGTCGACTTCTCAGCTAATTGACCATATAAAGTTCGTTCCTAAATTAACACAGCGGATCGAAGTATTTCCCGACCTGACCAGCGAAATTCTTACCACCTCAGACGCTATGGTAAAGTAAACTTGAACCCTGGAGGACCTTTCTTTTGACTGACGAATTGCTGGAATGGCGAAGTGAATTTCCAATACTCGACAAGGCTGTCTATCTAATCTCGCACAGTTTAGGCGCAATGCCGAGGCGGACCTACGATCGCCTTCAAGAGTACGCTGACATCTGGGCAACACGTGGAGTGCGAGCGTGGGCCGAGGGCTGGTGGAACATGCCGGTTTCGATCGGCGATGAACTCGGAAAGATCATCGGCGCCGATCCAGGCACCGTAGTAATGCACCAGAATGTGTCGATTTGCCAGTCGCTCATCCTTTCCTGCGTGGAGCCAACGCCACAGCGAAATAAGATCGTCTATTCGGAACTGAACTTTCCGTCAGTGATGTATGTCTATGAAGCTCACGCACGCGATGGAAGGTTGCGCATCGAAACGGTTAAATCAGATGACGGAATCACAGTTCCACTCGAACGAATGCTTTCCGCTATCGATGAAAGCACTTTACTAGTCCCTTTCTCTCACGTTCTGTTCAAGAGTGCTTTTCTACAGGATGCAAAAGCCATCATTGATCGCGCGCATGAAGTCGGCGCACTCGTTGTATTGGACACTTACCAGTCAGCAGGCACGGTACCGTTCAGTGTCAAAGAACTAAACACTGACTTCGCAACTGGTGGCTCAGTGAAATGGCTCTGTGGTGGACCAGGTGCAGGTTATCTCTACGTCCGACCTGATCTACAAGACAAGCTGGAGCCCAAGACCACTGGCTGGATGGCGCATGAGTCGCCCTTTGCGTTTGACACGGAGCTACACTACGCCAACAACATCACCCGCTTTCTTCATGGCTCACCTGCAATTCCAGCTTTATATGCAGCCAAGTCAGGTTACGAAATCATCAATCAAATTGGCTTGAATAAGATCAGGGAGAAGAGTGTTCGGCAAACTGAATACTTGATCAAGCTGGCTGAGGAGGCAGGTTTCGAAGTAACCAGTCCGAAGAATTCAGCGGAACGGGGCGGAACAATCACAGTGGCCCATGAAAGCGCCTCCTCGATTGCGAAAGAACTAATACGTCGGGAGTTTGTAATCGACTACCGGCCCGGAGCAGGTGTCCGCATATCGCCCCACTTCTATACTACTGACAACGAACTTGAACTCGTGATTGATGAAATGAAAAAGATTAGAGACTCGCGTGCCTTTGAAGCTCATGAAAAAGCGGGCGCCGCATTTTGAAATAGAACTGTCAATGGTTTTGACTTTGGTCTTGGAAAGCGCCACTGACAATTGGTTTAGCTCGATGGCAGACAACTACGGTAACAATCCACCTCTTTCATATAACAAGTATCTTCGCGTTCCCGATCTGATCAATCTTCAGGATTGCCTTTCTGACCCGGCACATCATGATGAACTCCTGTTCATCACTGTTCACCAGGCTTACGAGCTATGGTTCAAGCAGGTACTCCATGAAATTGATGCCGCGATAGTAATGATGAACGAAGATCGCCTACCTGCGGCAACGCGTGCAATCAAACGTGTCGTTGATATTGAGAAGTTGCTGGTCAATCAAATTCACATACTGGAAAGCATGTCGCCTATCAGCTTTCTTCAGTTTCGAGATGAGTTAAATCCTGCGAGCGGCTTTCAGTCGATGCAGTTTAGAGAAATCGAGTTCTCTTCAGGACTAAAGGATGAACGTATTCTTGCCGAGTTCATCGCTGACAGCTTTGCTTACGACCGGCTGAAAGCCCGTGCGACCAATCCCTCTTTAGCCGATGCTTTCTATTCGGCTATTGAACGAAACGGATTGAGCACGCGAGGCAGTGACGACGTTACGACTTATGAGAAACGTACTCGCGCGATCCTCGAAATACTTACCCACTTCGAGGAACGCTACGAAGAGTTTCAATTGTCGGAGGCTTTACTGGAACACGACGAGTATTTTTCGCTCTGGCGTTCACACCACATCAAGATGGTTGAGCGAATGGTTGGAGCTAAACGAGGCACGGGCGGGTCTGAAGGAATTGGCTACTTAAAAACAACTCTCGAGAAAAAGTTTTTTCCGGAAATCTGGGAAGCGCGTACCAGCCTCGATCCAAATCATTCCGCGGCTGGTTGTCCGTTCGCGCATAACTGACAAAGAGAATAAGCATGGAGAAGGACAGACGAAAAGCTCCTCGCGTTCGAGTAAATTTACCAGCCAAGTGGCAAGGCGTCCTGAACAGTCAAAAGGCTACTGTTACTGATATCAGTCGCAACGGTTGCTTTGTATTGTCGGGAGGCAAAGTGGAAGTCAAAGAGTTGATCTCTCTAGAAATCGAACTGCCTCACCGCCGTCCGGTTCACTTCTGGTCCGAGGTTGTCGACGAGGCGTCGGAAATCGGATTTGCGGTGAAGTTTAATTCGAGTACAGACGAAGATCGCGAGAGGTTAGAGGCTTACATCGATGAGATGTTCAGCACTCCACCCGTAAAGAGATCGCAGCCGTAACTTACCTTCAGATGAATCCCAGTTTTCCAGAGCGCTTCAACATGGCGGACTACTTCCTCTATCACAACCTCGAGGAAGGTCGCGAAAACAAAGTTTGTCTCTACTACGAGGATCAAAGCTGGTCCTATGGGCAGGTTGCACAACTTTCAAACCAGTCGGGTAATGTGCTTCGCGATCTTGGCCTGAAGATCGAAGATCGAGTACTGATGGTCTTGCCTGACTGTCCAGAATTTGTTTGGACATGGTTTGGGGCTGCACGCATCGGCGCAGTGATCACGATGGTAAATCCGTTGTTGCCTGCCTCCGACTATGAGTACTACCTCGACTACACACGCGCGCCTGTAGCAATCGTTCATCAGTCAGTCCTGACAACTTTCCTCGAAGCAACTAAGAGTTCGCGCTATCTCAAGGTTGTCGGCGTTGTTGGCGATGAGCTGGGAGATTCGACTCACGTTCCGATCGTAAATCTCCGAGAACACGTCAGCTCAGCGAGCGTTGAGTGTGCGAGAGCAGATACCAGAAACGACGATATTGCCATCTGGTTGTTTACGTCCGGATCCACTGGTCACCCAAAAGGGGCTGTTCATCTCCAACACGATCTGCCCTACAACACGGAAGTCTTTGCGAAGGCAACGATGGGTGTTAACGAAAATGATTTGACTGTCTCCGTTCCTAAGTTGTTCTTCGGGTACGCAACCGGGACAAACCTTCTGTTTCCATTTGCAGTAGGAGGTTCAACCGCTCTCTTCTCGGAACGTTCAACGCCGGAGAAGCTGTTTGAAGTAATCAAACGATATAGGCCGACGATCCTTACAACTGTGCCTACAATGATCAATTCGATGTTGAATGTTAAGGACGCGTCACCGGATGATCTGGAGAGTTTGAGGTTTTGTTATTCGGCTGGTGAGGCGCTGCCAATCGAGTTGTACGAGCGATGGATGAGTTCATTTGGAGTCGACATTTGCGACGGCATTGGTTCGGCGGAGATGTTCCATATCTACATCACAAACAGACCTGGCGATGTAAAACCTAGCAGCCTCGGACGTATTGTTGATGGCTATGAAGCCAGTATTGTCGACGCGGAAGGAGCCGAAGTTGCGGTTGGCGAAATGGGCACTCTCAAAATCAAAGGTGACTCGGCAGCACTGTGTTATTGGAATGCCCATGAGAAATCGAAAGAGACTTTCGCGGGAGACTGGTGCACTACGGGGGATCAGTTTCACGTAGACGAAAACGGCTACTACTGGTACCACGGTCGCACTGACGATATGTTGAAAGTGTCAGGAGTCTTTGTGGCACCGGCTGAGATTGAAAACTGTCTGCTACAACACGAAGCTGTTTTGGAGTGCGCGGTTGTCGGCCATGAATTCGAAGGTTTGATCAAACCGAAGGCTTTTATTGTCCTTCGCGAAGGTTACTCCTCTAGCGAACAGATGGGTGAAGAGATCAAGCACTTCGTCAAATCGAACATTGCTGTTTACAAGTATCCCCGCTGGATCGAATTCGTTGATTCAATTCCCAAGAACGATCGTGGCAAAACAGATCGCCGAAAGCTGAAGTCGTCTCCGTCATCGTAAGTGTCATTCGAAACTGAAATCACAGTCGCTTTTGGGGACACTGATCCAGCCGGGTTAGTTTACTTTCCTAATATCCTCCACTACTGCCACATCGCTATGGAGAGATTCTTTCTGGAATGCTGCGGGTTCAGCTACAGTTCACTAATTCGCGATCAGAATGTTGGGTTCCCTACAGTAAAGTCTGAATCCGAATTTCTAATCCCCATCCTCTACGGCGATACGATTAGTGTCCAGGTTCAGGTACTCGAACTGGGTAAGTCTTCAGTCCAATTTCAATATTCGATTCGCAGACTGTCAGACCCAGCCGAGTGCGCCCGCATCCGGCAGGTACACGTTGCAATGAACCTTTCGACACGTCGCTCAACACCCATCTCCACAGAGATTCGTCACTGCATCGAAGCACACCTCTAAGCCGTCTCTAGTCTGGAATCGTCGTCCAGATTTTGGACAAACCTAGGGTCACTACCCGTCAAGCCCCAACGTAATTGCAACATTTGAGGGTTGAATCGTGTGGTCTGCGATTTGCAGATTTTCTGGCAAAGTTTAGTGCCGAAATCGTTTCGTAGATGGACCCGGTAAGTTGCCCGCCGCCCAGCCATCTCCATTCGTGAGTAAGTCTACTCAGGGGACTAGTGCGGACCCCCCCGACAAGAAGCACGATGCAGGTTTAGCCGAACCTGTAAAAATTGACCCTTGGGAGAAAACATCCTTGAAGAAACTATTACCCTTCGCCGCCGCCCTTGCGCTGTTGATTGTCCCGTCCCTCGCTCATGCGGACGTTGTGACATTTACGGCGCCTACGACAGCTACCAATACCAACGGAGCTACTTCCAACTTAAACGAAGCTGATTACAACGGTGGTGTCAACCAATTCGATCTTGATCACCATAACGCGTATACCTGGCAAATAAACAATATGGGGAGCCTCAGTGGCAAAACCATTGTCAGCGCGACGATCACTTTCAAAAACATCGCCAACTGGGACACAAATGCAAATCGACTTTTTGTCCATTTGCTCAACAGTGCTAATGCCGGCTTTAACGGCAATAACCAAGTGGCTAGCGTAGTCGATGAAACCGGATCACCTGTTCCCGCCGCGAGTATCGACGACTACTTCATAGGCGCCAATACCTTGGGACCTGGCGGTTCCAACAACACTTATCTGTTTGACCGAGGCTTCAATATGGTAGGCCAAGGTACCAGCGCTTATTTTGCAGGCCCGGGCACCTACGTTGCTCAGGACTACACTTACACGTTCAACGCCGCCCAACTCGCAGCCCTGGCGTCATATATCACTGCTGGCAACAACATCGCCTTTGGATTCGACCCTGATTGCCATTTTTGGAATAACGGCATCGTGTTCACGTACGTGACCGCACCAGTGCCGGAGCCGGTTAGCATGCTCCTTCTCGGTACCGGTCTGGCTGGCCTTTACGTACGCCGTCGGCGACAGATGAACTAACCTAAGTTTCTCAGCCCCGACCAAGACACCGGCGTGGAAGTTTTACTCCACGCCGGTTCTGTTTTGTCTTGCTGTCGTTCGCAATCCTCACCCGCTCAGCCAACCTCCCCATCTCGCAAAACTACCGTCTTTCTGGAAAATCGCGCCCATCCTTCCTTTCTATTACACAGGACGAACACACGGGAAACTCATGAAAATCGATAACGGGAGGCCTTTGGGCGTGAAAACTTTACTTCTTTCAATTGCAGCTTTGATTATGTTGGGATTGCCGGCCTCGGCATTCGCTGACACGCTGACTTTTCAAGCTCCGGTAACGGCAGCTAATCAGGGAAATGGCGGCGCTAACCAGTTTGATTTAGATCACCACAAGGCTTATACCTGGCGCATCGACAACATCAACCTAAACAACCAGAAGATCACTGGCGCCACGCTGACGTTCACCAACATCAGTAACTGGGACACGAATCCCAATATGCTCTTTGTACATCTCTTGGACTCAGCCAGATTTGCTAGTGTCTCTTCATTTACTGACGCCGCCGGAACTCCGGTTGCAGCTCAGGATATTCAAGACAATTTCGCAGGGGCTCTGTACAACTCGAATCCCCTTGTTGCAGCTGGAACTGCAAACACGTTCTTGACGTCGCGCAGCTTCACAACCACACCAACAACCTACGTGTACACATTCACAGCAGCCCAGCTCCAGGCACTGAGTACGTACATCGGAAATGGAAACAATATCGCTTTCGGATTCGATCCTGATTGTCACTTCTGGAACAACGGCATTACGTTCCAACTACAAACAACCCCAAACAACGTACCCGAACCAACCACTCTTGCCTTGCTCGGTACTGGAATCGGCGGATTCCTCCTGAGACGCAGACGTAAGAATCAGCAAAAGGAAGCGTAAGCGTCCCCCAACTCACGAAGTGTCCAAAAGAACAAAGGGCAAAGCGCATAAACGCTTTGCCCTTTCCTTTTGCTCTTTGCTTTTTGAGGTTTCTTATCTTCGACGTTCGAGATCGTAGTCCCGCAGACGTCGATACAAAGTCGAAGGTGATATTCCAAGGATCTCAGCCGTCTTTCCCCGGTGCCAGCCAGTTTGTTCGAGGGCAGCGAGAATCTGTTGTCGTTCAACTTCACGAAGCGATCCGGGAGTAGCTGCTGATGATGAAACTGGTAGTTCGACAACCGGGGCCGCAGGTAGACCAGGAGTGGAAGCCGGAACGCTGACCGCTGGACGTAAAACTTCGGGCGGAAGTTCCGACACTGTAATCCTACCGTTGTTGGAAAGGATGACAGCTCGCTCCAGACAATTCTTGAGTTGTCTCACGTTGCCTGGCCAGTTGTACGCACGGAGTGCGTCGAATGCATCAGAAGTAAGTTCAGGCGGAGTTGTACCGCCAACTTGTTTCAGTAGATGTTTCGAAAGAGGTTCGATGTCTTCGGGTCGTTCGCGGAGTGGAGCAAGACTGATTTGGAAACCATTGATGCGATACAGCAGGTCTGATCTAAAAACACCATCGTTGACGACTGTATCGAGATTGCGATTTGTCGCCGCAACTATTCGCACATTCACTTCAACTTTGCGAACTCCGCCTACTCGGAAGAACGTGCGTGTCTCTATCGCTCTAAGAAGTTTCGCCTGTAGTTGAGCCGGAAGTTCAGTCACTTCGTCAAGAAACAACGTTCCGCCGTCGGCAAGCTCAATCAGGCCAAGCTTCCTCCCTTTAGCACCCGAAAACGCGCCTGCCTCATAACCAAACAACTCCGACTCCAGTAGCGACTCTTGAAACGCAGCGCAGTTCAAATCAACAAACGAGGCTTCAGCTCTGTTAGAAAGTCGATGGATGGCATGCGCAACTAGTTCTTTACCAGTTCCAGACTCGCCGGTAATCAAAACAGAGGCTTCGGATGGAGCGACTCGCTCAATTAGCCGGATCGCTTCTTTCATCGGTTCCGAAACCGATACTATTTCCGGCAGAGCAGATTGACGCGCGAGCTGTTCTCTTAAACGAACGTTATCGACGCGCAGTCGTCGCTTGTCTGCTGCTTGCTTAACGCGGACATCAAGTTCAGTAATTCGATACGGTTTGGTGAGGTAATCGTACGCACCAAGCTTCATCGCCTCGACTGCCGTTTCTACAGTCGCCTGGCCGGTAAGCATGATTACTTCAGGTGGGTTCGGGCGCTCATGAACACGTCGCAACAACTCCATCCCATCGATGCGCGGCATGTTGATATCACACAACAACACATCGACGTTGCTCTCCTCGAGACGACGCAATGCTGCCTCGCCGTCGGGAGCTGCCTGCACTCGGTAACCTAAACGTTCGAGTTCTTTTTGCAGCACGAGCCTGAGATTGGCCTCGTCTTCGGCAATCAGAATTCGTGCCTGCTGTTGCTCACTCAACCTTCTATTCCTCGTTTAGATTAACTGCGGGAAGAGTAATCGTGAATGTGGTACCAACCCCAACAGTGGACTGAACATCCAGGGAGCCCCCGTGCTCGGTTAAGATACCATAACATACCGCGAGCCCGAGACCGGTTCCCTTGCCAACTTCTTTAGTTGTAAAGAATGGCTCAAAAATTTTGGGCAAATTCTCCGGGGGAATACCGACGCCATTGTCAGTGACCTCGACTATCACGCGAGTCTCTTCGTTGCGAGCCGCGATGGTGAGCAAGCCGCTGATCACCATAGCGTCGAGTGCGTTTGTGGCCAGTGCAATGATCGCCTGCTGAAGTTGGCCCGGATCACCAGACACTGGTAACAAGTCGTCAGCAACGTCTACTTCGAACTCAACTGCGGACCTGCGTTTTTGATGGGTTAACAAACGAACTGCCGAGCTAATTACGTCGCCGAGGTTGATCGTGACGTGATCAGATGCACGAGTTCTGCTGAAATCCAGGAGCCCGTTAGTAATCGACTTACAGCGAAAAGCTTCACTGCGGATCAAACCCAGGTACTCACGCAGGTCTTCGATCATTGGCGACGCATCAAATGCGCCTTCATTTAGCCGCGCTTCCAAAGATTCCGCACAAGCTGAAATCGTAGCGAGCGGGTTATTAATCTCGTGAACTACGCCCGCAGCCAGTCGACCAACTGCCGCTAGTTTTTCAGCCCTACCAACGGCGCGTTGAGCTTCGACTCTATCTGTAACTTCTTCACCAACTGTGATCACGTGCGAAACGCGGCCACTTGAGTCGGCCCACATTGGAATCTTACTAATCAACCAATGCCTGACTTCACCTTTTGTTGTGGTGGTCTCCTGTTCTATTCGTTCAATCTCACCACTCGCAAAAACTCGAGAGAACTCTTCCTCAAGGACATCGCGCGGTTGGCGAGTCAAAACTTTGAAGACGTTTTTGCCAAGTGCTGAACCACGAGGAATACCTAACTCGCCGAGTTCACGATTGCGGTTCCACGCAACAACCCGATAGTCACGGTCTACGGCATACAGCGAAAGTGGCAGACTATCGATGATGGCCTCAATGAATCTACGCTGTGCTTCTGTTTCGGCGGTTCTTCGTTCAACTTCCTTTGCCAGGCTGAACGATGTATCGCGCGCGGCTTGATAGAGAGAACAGATATGCGCGGCCAATGCAGTTTGTTGTGCAGCTGCATCTATCAGACGTCTCTCTGTATCACTACAGTCTTCCCTGCGATCGAAGGCGACAATCAAGGCGCCTTTTGCCCTTCCCGCAAAACGTAACGGTGCGACGTACTCAGTGGTGTGAACTTCATCGCGGAGCAGAAACCCACTTCGTTCTGTCGCCATCAATGAGCTTGCCGAACTCGTCGAACGTAACCAATCGTGAAGTGCCGTTCGATCCAGCAAAGAGGGATCATCAGCACTGCCTTCACGATCGAAAACACATACTGCTTGTTTATCGCGACCGACCGTGACGTAGACCGCACAAAGTGAAGCGTCGGTGGCGTCGTAAGTGGCACCTGCCACACGCCTGACCAGTTGTTCTGGTTCAAGCGCGCGCAGTAAGCCACGACCGATGTCAGACAGAAACCTTAGCTCACGGTTACTCCCGATGAGCGCCCACTCGCGTTGTGAAGTTCTGACATGCAGGCTTACACGCGACAACAATTCACCCGGTGTTGAAGGTTTGGTTATGTAGTCGTCCGCCCCGGCCGTAAACGCCTGGACCTTCCTGGCTTCATCGTCACTTTCAGAGAGGGCGATGATCGGAAGTTTGCTGGTGAGAGGTTGGGCACGAAGCAGTTTACAAAGCGAAAGACCGTCGACGCCCGGCATCTCGAGATCAAGCGCGATCAGGTCACAGCGCACACCTTTAAGTACACGAAGAGCGGAGGCTGCTTCGGTCGCGGTTACGACACGATAGCCTGCCTTTTCGAAGATTTCGCGCAGCCTCTCTCGATTTTGCTGGTTGTCGTCAACAATTAAGAGAGTTGCACTTTGGTTTTCGGCAGGAGCTGCCATTAATCAACGAGCGGAGCTAGCAAGATGTAGAACTCACGAGGTCCCGCGAATTCTTTTAGGCGAGTCACGTCGAATGAGTGCCCGGAGTCGATTGAAAGCGATTGGCCTCTATGCTGTCAAGATGATTGATTGAGGAAGGGCTGGAAGCTGTGAGTTTTGGGTTACTCCGATTGCCGAATGGGTTCAGAGACGGGAAAGCACAAATACACTATCCAACTGAGACTAAGTTGTCCTGGTCAGAACTGGGCTGCGCTGGAGGCAAAGCGGGCAGACTTCGTTCCATTCGATGGCTCGACTTCATGCGATACATCTTGTCGTCAGCAGACATCAGGAGTTGATCGAGGGTGTCGCCGTCGGTTCCAAACGTCGCGGTACCTATGCTGATGCCTACTCGCGCATTTCCCTGTTTACCAACGGGCATGAGGAACTGCGAAACAACACTTTCAATACGAATGCAGAGTTCTTCGATCTGCGTGCCGTCAACTTCCTGAACTAAAGCAACAAACTCGTCACCGGCATATCTCGCCAGGAAGTCGTACTCGCGCAATTGTCGCTGAATGATCGCTGCAACCTCGCGAAGCATCTTGTCGCCGAGTTTGTGACCGTAGGTGTCGTTCACAATCTTGAACTCATCAAGATCAAGCATCACCACCTGGAAACCTCGATCGGTTCTGCGAGCGCGTGAGGCTTCTTCTTCAAAGCGCACCGATAGCGAACGAGCGTTAGGAAGACCGGTAAGCAAATCGGTTAGCGCGTGAGACTCAGCTTCGGCATGCTGCATTGAGTTGGCAAGCGCATCTGAAGCAAGGCGCGTGACTGTTTCCAGGAGACGCATGTGATCGTGCGTGTACTGTTGAAGCTCCGTCGAGTAGACGGACAGCGCTCCGAGTAAAACGTCATCTTTGAACAATGGCAACGAAGCCATTGAGTGAAACTTGATGCCGGCGCCGGGATTTAGATCGGTGAAGTCGAGGCTCGGATGCAGCTGGTTGACGGCGCTTCGATTGGCAAGCGCAAAACCAGTCACGCCATCACCAGGTGCAACGCAGCGCCCTTTCAAAACTTCGGCATATTTTCCAACAGCGTGTCGCGCCGTCGCATATCCCTTCATGTCGTCGTAGAAATAGACGACGCAGGTATCAAAGGGAACAACGTGTCCCACTTTGTCGACCAGTATTTCGAGAGTGTGTTCAACGTCGAGGGACGTTCCAAAGGTACGTGCAATCTCGTAAAGCGCATAAACCTCGCGGTGGGCCTTCTTGATCTGATCGTAGGCCATGTACGAACCGCGCTCCCTGGTCTGCGACAGGTCAATCTCACTAACGTGAATCGGTTCTACGCTCGTCGCTCTAGCTGAAGTGTGATCGAGGCCAAGCTCACGAATCTCTGCGTCGAATTCTGGTAAGTGATTGATGAACTGATCGACGACCTTAGGATCGAAGTGTATGCCCGAACCGCGTAACAACAGCGCAGTCGCCTCATCCACGGTCATACCGCGTCGGAAAGGACGATCTTCACGAACAGAGTCGAAGCAGTCGACAACGGAGATGATGCGCGCTGTCATGGGTATCTGCTCGCCTTTGAGCCGATCCGGATAGCCACGACCATCCCACTGCTCATGATGATGACGAACGATGGGCACAACGGGATACGGGAATTCGACGCGACTGAGAATCTGCGCACCGACGATCGTGTGAATCTTCATCTTTTCAAACTCGGCCGGTGTTAGACGACCAGGTTTGTTCAGGATGTGTGGAGGTACAGCGAGCTTGCCGATGTCGTGCAGGAGTGCTCCCGCTTTCAGCGCAGAAATCTCTTCTTTAGACAGGCCAAAGATCTTGCCCATCCGTGCGGCGTAGACCTGCACTCGCCGAACGTGACAATGAGTGATCTGATCCTTCGCGTCGATCGCGGTGGCCAGTGCTTCCGCGGTTGCGAAGTGGAGCTTGCTCAGCAATTCCACTTCTTTGGTCTTTTCGTTAAGACGAGAGACTGTACTCCGGTAGATCAGGTAGGCAGCAAAAATGGAGATTGGGGAGATGATCAGGTAAGGCAGCAGCACGTTCAGAACTGTGCCGTAGACCATTGCGATCGTTAGTGGCGCGATCAGCATGGCCCATGAACATACGACTTGATGTCGTTGCCACCACGCGACGATTGAGTTTCGCAGAGGAGCATTCACCGCAATTTGGCGGTGTGATTCAGACCTGGGGGGTAACTCCATTGTTCACCTACAAAACTCTACCTTGTTCGATTTTTGGCGACACCTTGTTAGCTCACCACCAAAAGATTATCGGAGACGCTCTGGGAGCAACTCAGAACGTCTCCGACGGATTGGGCAAGTGGCGACTCAGTAGCAGTGAGCCGCCTTGCTGGGTGAGATAACGTGACACTCTTACAGTACGTATTTCTTGTCAGAGAACTTGGCGGCTCCGGACTCCGTGCGGAGAGCCCGTGAAGCTCGGAAGCCTCCCAGCCGCACAGTTCCTATTCACAACTCGTGTGCCGCAACGGGAATGCATGAAATCAAAGGGAAACAGGAAGACGGAGTCTGTGATTGAATGATCGCTTTCAAACTGACAGGTCAGAATGAGAACTTCGGTCACATTAGGCGATACCACGGGACTTTATGTCCGTGGAGTCTCAATTTCTGCCTACAGCCCTCACGCTATTCTGGCCGAGATACCACGGGACTTTATGTCCGTGGAGTCTCAATTTCTGCCTACAGCCCTCACGCTATTCTGGCCGAGATACCACGGGACTTTATGTCCGTGGAGTCTCAATTTCTGCCTACAGCCCTCACGCTATTCTGGCCGAGATACCACGGGACTTTATGTCCGTGGAGTCTCAATTTCTGCCTACAGCCCTCACGCTATTCTGGCCGAGATACCACGGGACTTTATGTCCGTGGAGTCTCAATTTCTGCCTACAGCCCTCACGCTATTCTGGCCGAGATACCACGGGACTTTATGTCCGTGGAGTCTCAATTTCTGCCTACAGCCCTCACGCTATTCTGGCCGAGATACCACGGACTTTATGTCCGTGGAGTCTCAGTTTTGCAGCTATCATTGAGTAAGCGGGACTTGTTGGCCACTCTCAGCACTGAATCAAGAAGGATAGCTTCGAAACTGAGACTCCACGGACGTAAAGTCCGTGGTATCTCCGTTAATCATGAGTCCTGTTGTTAGCTGGAAAACTGAAACTCCACGGACGTAAAGTCCGTGGTATCTCCGCTTGTCATTGAATCCCGTGTTAGCTGAAAAGTTGAGACTCCACGGACGTAAAGTCCATGGTATCTCCGTTAATCATGAGTCCTGTTGTAGCTGGAAAACTGAAACTCCACGGACGTAAAGTCCGTGGTATCTCCGTTAATCATGAGTCCTGTTGTAGCTGGAAAACTGAGACTCCACGGACATGAAGTCCGTGGTATCTCCGCTTGTCATTGAATCCCGTGTTAGCTGAAAAACTGAAACTCCACGGACGTAAAGTCCATGGTATCTCCGTTAATCATGAGTCCTGTTGTTAGCTGGAAAACTGAAACTCCACGGACGTAAAGTCCGTGGTATCTCCGCTTGTCATTGAATCCCGTGTTAGCTGAAAAGTTGAGACTCCACGGACGTAAAGTCCATGGTATCTCCGTTAATCATGAGTCCTGTTGTAGCTGGAAAACTGAAACTCCACGGACGTAAAGTCCGTGGTATCTCCGTTAATCATGAGTCCTGTTGTAGCTGGAAAACTGAGACTCCACGGACATGAAGTCCGTGGTATCTCCGCTTGTCATTGAATCCCGTGTTAGCTGAAAAACTGAAACTCCACGGACGTAAAGTCCATGGTATCTCCGTTAATCATGAGTCCTGTTGTTAGCTGGAAAACTGAAACTCCACGGACATAAAGTCCGTGGTATCTCCGTTAATCATGAGTCCTGTTGTAGCTGAAAAGTTGAAACTCCACGGACGTGAAGTCCGTGGTATCACGTTTGACAAGCGATCATTGCGCGTTGCACTCTCGCTCAACTACAAGAACGCATGTCGTCCACCGCGCCAAAATCACTCGAGTCTTATAAGTCCGTCGGCTACATCGATCTCCTGCGTCGCAATCGAAACTTTCGTCATCTCTGGCTTGGCCAAGTTGTCAGTCAGCTGGGCGACTGGTTCGACACAATCGCTCTCTACACAATCATCCTTCAGCTCACCGGTTCGGGACGCAATGTCGGATTGCTACTCGTAGCACGCTTCTTACCGAGTTTCTTGTTTGGACCGATCTCGGGAGTCATAGCAGATCGTTTTAGTCGTCGCACGATCATGATCGTTTCGGATCTACTCCGAGCCGTGGTGGTGCTCGGTTTTCTCTTTGTGCGTCGCGCGGATCAGCTATGGATCATTTACGTTCTCACTGTCCTTCAGCTTGCACTCTCGACGTTTTTTGAACCTGCAAAAACTGCGGCTGTTCCGTCAATCGTCGCAGAAAACGAATTGGTAGCAGCTAACGCGATTAGTTCCGTTACCTGGTCAGTGATGCTCACCCTCGGTGCCGCTGTGGGCGGAGTGATCACAGGCTGGTTTGGAACCAACGCGGCCTTCATTCTCGACGCACTCAGCTACCTCTTGTCCGCGTGGTTGATTTTCAAAGTCGTGTTGCCAAAGCGTCCAAAACGCGAGCCTCGGAAACTCACCGTCGGTAGGGCGCTCGGCATCACTGAAACAATCGAAGGCGCCAGATACGTCAAACATCGACCCTCTGTGTTGGCCCTGCTTCTAGTCAAACCTGCGTGGGGTCTTGGTGGCGGCATACTCACGCTCCTGGCCGTTTTTGGAGAGCGAATCTTCCCTGTCGGGAAAAGCGCCGCCACTGGAATCGGCGTCCTGTTTGCAGCTAGAGGCATCGGCACTGCCGTCGGTCCAATCGTCGCGCGTCGCATTGCCGGCGAGGGGAAAAAGCGTCTTCAGGCTTCGATTGGGATCGCATTCCTGATAGGCGGAGCTTTTTATTTTCTGTTTGGAGCGTCACCAAGTTTCTTGTTTGCGCTTGTCGTACTCGGCACCGCGCACACGGGTGGCAGCATCTTGTGGGTGTTCTCAACAGTATTACTGCAACGAGCAGTCGAAGACAATTTTCGTGGCCGAGTGTTTGCCGCGGAGTTGGCTCTGCTCACTTTGACAATGGCTTTCTCAAACTACTTAACCGGGGAACTGTTGGATCGGTTTCAGATTTCGCCACGAAAATTGACAATGGGAATCGGCTTGTTTTTTCTGCTACCTGGCATTGCGTGGTTTGTTACGCAACGTTGGTGGGATAAAGACGGAAAGCAACCCGTTCAAATCACAAAGGCTGATGAAAAACGTGAGCTCGCGGCGGTGCACCAGACGATGGATTAGAGCGTCAAAGCTTTAAGGAGGTCTTAAACAATGATTCGTCTCGTCACGCTCGTAGCGCTAGCGCTGGCAACCTCAACGCTGGCTTTTGCGCAGGACAAGGACCCAGGATCCATCAAACCGTCGTTAAGCGAGTTTTCAAGAAAGTAAAATGACGAAGAAGCTCAAACTTGGCGTCATGGGTTCTGCTTCGGAGGTGGGAAGACCCGAGGTAGCTCAGACACTCACGGAAAAGGCTGAGTCGCTCGCACTAGCAATCGCTAAACGAAATGCAATTCTATTCACCGGAGCAACTACAGGAGTCGTGTACCTTGTCGGGAAAACAGCGCACGATGCCGGTGTCTTTCACATCGGTATTTCACCGGCAAGCAATCAGCAGGAACATGTCGATCAATACAAGCTTCCACTCGATGCTTGCGACGCACTCGTCTACACGGGCTTTGGGTTGAAGGGTCGGAATGTGGTTCTGGTGCGCTCTTGTGATGTCGTTCTGTTTATTGCGGGAGCGATGGGCTCGTTGAATGAGTTTACGATTGCACATGATGAAGGCAAAGTCATTGGTTGCTTAACTGGGACGGGTGGAGTTGCTGATGAATCAGAAATGCTTTTGCAGAAGTTTGGGAAGCGTACGAGCGCACGAATCTTTCAGAACAGCGACCCAGAGAAATTGGTTGAAGATTGCATCGCAGCGGTTACCACAGCTCCTTAAATATGGAGGCTCGTGGATCAAAGCGGAGTGTAAGTAATTTGCAGGTCGGGAAGGCGGACCCTGTCCCCGCTCTTACGGTTCCTACACTCAGATCAGCGGGGACAGGGTCCGCCTTCCTGACTGCAAGTTGTTCACTGAGATCGCTTAATTCTGGGGGAAGCTAAATCGAACACTATGGATCTAGAAATCAAAGATCGAGTCGCATTGGTTGCCGCTGCCAGTCAGGGGCTTGGTTATGCGTGTGCACTTGAGCTGGCGCGAGAAGGAGCGCGAGTGTATCTCTGCTCACGAGATGAAACGCGCGCCAGTGAAGCGGCTCGCCGGATTCATGAAGAGACCGGTGCTTCAGTCGCGGGTATTGCGGCAGATGTGACCGACGAAACCGCCGCCGAACGTTTTGTCTCACTCGCCCAAAGCCAGACCGGCAGAATCGATATACTCGTCAATAACTCTGGTGGACCAGCATCCGGAACATTTGAGCAAACCGAACTGGAAGGATTCCAAACCGCCTGGAAACTCGCCGGTCTATCTGCTATTCGACTTGCTAAACTTGTGCTACCAGGCATGCGTGAACGGAAGTGGGGACGCATCATCAACATCACCTCGATCTCAGTCAAACAACCAATTGACGGCCTGTTGTTATCGAACACTGTCCGGGCAGCGTTAACCGGCTGGGCCAAGACTCTCTCCAACGAAGTAGCAGCAGACAACGTCACTGTAAACAACGTCGCACCGGGCTACACGCTCACTGAAAAGCAATACGAACATGCGACCATCCGTGGTAAAGCACAGGGCAAGTCGCAGGAAGAGATGATTCAGATGTGGGCGTCGCAAGCGCCGATGAATCGTCTCGCAACTCCTGATGAGATTGGTGCGACAGTCGCCTTCCTCGCATCAGAGCGGGCTTCTTACATCACTGGTGTGACTCTTCAAGTCGACGGCGGTTGGACGAAAGGTCTTTTATGACTTCAACCGACCGTACCTCGACAGTCGTGGCCGTGTATTCCGAACACTGTTCAGATCTCGAATCGAACGCGTGGGATGATTCTTCTCCGGTGCACATAACGCATCACTGGTCGGGGACTGAAGCTCCACCAGAACGTCATGCCGAAGCAAGGCTTTGCTGGAATGCTGAAGGCTTAACCGCTCGCTTCGTCTGTCGTCAGCACGAACCACTTATAGTCGCTGAAAATCCAGTCACCAGTACTAAGACAATCGGTCTCTGGAATCGGGATGTTTGCGAAATCTTCATTGCACCAGACTCAAACAACATCAGCGACTATTTCGAATTCGAAGCGGCACCAACCGGAGAGTGGATCGATCTTGCAATCCACTTCACGACAAGCGGACGAGAAACGGAGTGGGATTATGCTTCAGGTATGACGACGCTTAGCAAAGTGGAAGCGAACAGTATTGTTGTTTCGATTACGATTCCCTGGAGCGAGCGGATTCCGAAACCATCAGCGGGTGATGAGTGGAGAGTGAATCTGTTTCGATGTGTCGGACCAGATGAAGCAACACGCTACCTCGCGTGGAGACCAACGCGAACTCCGGAACCGAACTATCACGTACCTGAGGCTTTTGGTGTACTGCGGTTTGAATAATGTCCGATATGCGCCTGTCTTGTCATGAGTTGAGTCTGCTGGCGCCTCGCTTCCTTAAGTCACGACAAGCTAAAGCAAATCGGACACATCAGTTGGCACCCTGGTTTGCCAGGAGCGTCCCGATGTATTTGTTGAATCGTTCGCGATCCTGCGCTGTCATCTCGGTAACTCTCGCACCGATAATGTAACCAGTCTCTTCAGCATCCTCTTCCAAACTCTCATATCTAACCGGGACAACAGTGAGTTCAACTGGACCGTCTGGAAGCTCGAGAGACAGGTGTAAACTTCGTTCGTCTCCCACGAGGTAATGTTCGCCGATGCGGATCGCCGGAACAATGAGTGCCACTCCGGTGGTACTGACATCCTGCGTGTGGCCCTGGATTGATGGAAGTCGACGAGAACCGTTGGAGGTTGTACGAGGATCGGAAAGACTCAATGTGAAGGTCAGGCGAACTCGTGCACGCTTGGTCCGTCGCCTGTTACCAATGTAACGGCGTAAGCGCGACACGATTCTCCGAGGCAATTCCGACATTGGTCACAACCTGGGATTGTCTTTAAGCCAAGAGGAAGGGCAAAAACCGGCTGCGATTTGGGGGATAGTCGCTGAAAGCATAGTAGCACAGACTTCCGCCTGTGTTTGAAAACTATAAAGCCCCGCGGGAACCGGGGCTCCCGCGAGGCCATCTCGAGTAAAGTTTGTGCTACTTGACCGGAAGCGGCTTTCCGCCAACATCGGCACTCTTCACTCCCGCCGCATCAAGGTAGAAAGAAAGTTTGCCGCTTCGACCATATTGCGCAGGCTCTGCAGTCGCCCACCACGTCTTTCCATCGGTAGATCGATTGATGTGAAAGATGTAGCCGGTGGTGGCCGGAGTTTCAATATCTTTTGGGATAGCTCCGACACCGATGAGTTCTGCCATGTTTCCAAATAGACCATTGTGCCCGGAACTGTAGTACACCTGGGCCAGGGTAATCTTAGTCAACATGTCCTGAACGTCATCGTGATGAACGTTACTTTCCAGCACAGTGGGATCCGAAGCTTGGAATTCACGTGACTTGAAGTCGCGGCC
>JADMIO010664027.1_pt1 | contig 30739 bp, 28 predicted proteins | sample 8958161 | NCBI WGS metagenome assembly JADMIO01 (sample SAMN16585339, study PRJNA669376) | soil metagenome | isolation source: Crop rotation soil | place: USA: Cullars Rotation, Alabama | collected 2011 | reverse complement strand
TTTGTATTTTTAATAACCATATCAATACTATTGGTGATCTTTGAAACAGTCGCTGGCATCACTCCAAGCGGTGAAAAAACATGGACAAATGTTGAAGGTAATGTCAAAGTCACCCCTGAAGCGATTTTCCGCCCAAAAACTCTGGCCGATCTTCAAGACATTGTGAATCAAGCGCGCAACAATGGCAAAAAGATTCGATGTGCCGCCCAAGGACATTCTTGGAGCTCATTATCCGTAACAAAGGGTTATTTGGTTATTGTGAACGATTTGGCCACAGTACAAGTAAAGAACCATTCAAAGTATGGATGGGTCGCTATTGCCGAGGCTGGTAAATATTAATTTGGTGAATATAATAACACTATGAGTTGATATAAAAAATATCGTTTATCTATCAATAAATTAGGTGTCTCCATCAAAGATGTCGATGATGCGCTACGATTCAATAATCCACCATTGACCCTTGACTCTGGCACTGTTTCAAATAATTTCAGAGTTTCTGGTGTTACTGCCACCGGGTCACATGGTGCAAAGTTCTCATCGGGTATTGTCTCTGACCAAGTGGTCGCGTTCCAAATTGTCGCCGCTGATGGTAAAGTGTATGAATTTAGTGAAGAAAAGGATCCCATTGAATTCAAAGCCGCAAAAACCAATTTAGGTAATCGAAAAGTCAAAACTTTGCAAATAACTTATAGAATTAACAACTGACTTTACTTTCAGGTCTACTTGGTATCGTTTACACCGTAACATTCCGTGCGCAACCAATGTACAACCTTTATATGGTCGATACCTTTCCATTAGCAAAAGACTTTTTAAATCCATCGACTATCAAAAGCCTTGTGGAATCTTCGGACGGTATCGAAGTCTTTTATTGGCCATTCAACTCATTCAATATTGTTTCACTACAAGCTGATCCGACAAAGGACAAACTGTGGGTAAAACGATGGGTACGGACGGATCTACCAGTGAACCTGACACAAACACAACTCGCTGCTATGGCAGCCGCTCAGACGGCAGCCACTGCTCAAGCAAACCAAACGTTTTTGGCCCTAATTTCATCACCATCCAGCCTCGTGCAGACCCCAGCACTTACCTCTGCAATATTTAATCAAGGCCCAGCCGCTGCACCGGCAAACTATGTACTTCAGGTTCCAGACGCCATCCATTATCAAGCGGGAATTGACAACTTCCTACTCAACAATATCGATATCTCTTTCAAAGCTGATAAGGATTTTGCAAATGTTGCCCTTGAAGTTCAAAATGTTATCACCAAAGTAGCGTACCATGAACATCGGATTCAGCTTTCTCTTTTATGTTTAATACTCAAATGCTCTTTTTTTCATTAGGTTTACCAATATGCAGCCTTAAACAAATATCCACTTAACATGGCAATGGAATTTCGAATCATCAAATCTACAAATGCCTTACTAGCACCTAGCTTTGACGAAGATCCACACCAGTTTTACGTTTTCCTTGAAGTGGAAACCTATGGAAATACCCCTGGCTGGCAAGAATTCGCCATTGATTTTGGACAAGGATTGATTAATCGATATGGCGCAAAGTGAGTAATCAAGAAACCAAAATTTGATTTCCTTAGCAACCAAGTTGTAATATTCATTTCTCTTCACCATTAATTAGACCCCACTGGGCCAAAGAATGGGAATACCTTCCGAATGTGACAACTTACCTGTCCCAAGCATATCACAAAAATATTGAAAAATTTGAAAAAGTACGCTCAAAGTATGACCCGAAACAAATATTCTTTGATAATAATAGCTTGAAGGAGATTTTCTTTCCCTCGCCTCAAAAATCTACATATTAAGATTTCGTTGTGATATGATCTTTGCATTAGTGAAATAGAGCTTTGTATATTTACGGTGGTTTTTGTGTAATTCAAAATTGTTACTATTGTCACTGAAAGTGTTTATGTTTATTTTTCGATGCGTTTGTTTTTATTAATTGTTTAAAGAAAGTTTTTTGTCAAACATTTTATGAATTTGAATTAAAAGCGGCTAATCTTATAAACAAAAATATATGAAATGATCCAAGGAACAAGACAATATTACAAAGTCGGGGAATAAATCCAAGTTCTAGTGATGAAATTTTTATTTTTCTAAACCGAAAAACAAGTAATAGCGATGAATTATTTGGATCCACATAATTTGGTCGACAAATTGGTTCAATGTCAATACATTTTCAGGGTCAAAAGGTTTTGGAAGAACCAATGTCAAAGAATCGACCAGATTTTTGGATGCATTTTTGAAAAATCCTTCGAGGGCCTCTGAACCGAATTGGACTTGAGCTTCGGAAAGATCCAATGCCATTAAACTCTTTGGAAGTGCAAAGCCTATTTGAGGTAAGAATCCATTCTGTGTCGGAAGTATTGGCAAGCTCAATATATTCAAGGGCATATAACCGAGAAAAGATGTTTGTGAGCACAGCGACAAGATTTTCGTCCTTTGAGATCAGAGTAAGACTTTGAAGATTGCTGCAGTATTTTGGAACCTCCTTGACGACAACATGTAATCATTCTGCTGGTGTATCAGAGGGGCATTTATCCCATGCGAGAAATAAATGTATCAACCCATGTTGGAGCAGTGTTGCCAAATGTCGTTGATTCAAAACTTTTCCGGTATATGTAAGCGATTTTAGACTGGATGCTGGCCATCAATTAATATTTCATTGCCGCCGCCATTTCTTAAACTTTCGATTGCTAGCTGCTGGAGATTTTGTGCCTCGGAGATGAAGTCAAGGGAAGGTTTTTGACACCCTATCAAGGCCAAATGTTTGAAATTTTTCATGTTGCTTTCAATAGCCGATAATATATTTGGAATAGGTGAATGGTATGAAGCAAGAAATCTGGCATCCAGGTGTTTCTGTGCCTTGATGAATGATGCCGCATGAATATCTGGAGGGTTGATAATGTTTAGACGTGTTATACGCCGACAGTTGGATTCCAAAAAGGCGAAAAGGTCGGATGGGAGAGTCGGGTTATCCGACAAAAGCCAGCAGCATGAAACTTGGGAGAAACACTGTGCGGCTCCAGGTAGCATCCAAAAATAAGGCAAAACGGTCCTGTCAAATTGTTCAATAATTAATTTTTTGATGACGACCGATTCAGCTGATAAAACTCGCAGGCAAAAAGATCATGGAGCCTATCAATGCCGTTTGTGTTGGGCAAATACTGAATCCATGAACGAATTGCGTGATTTATAGGTTCACTGCTGATTGTTCTCAAAAATGAAGCGTAGCGAAAGGTTTTTTGCAGTTTCGAAATTTTGAAAAATGACTCGAGTGTTGAAAGGTGTTGACGTGAAGTTCTTTATTTTGCCGAATTCTGGTTTTCGCTTCTTGGTCCAAACACATGAAATAAGTGTCGACCAAATTTTTACCTCGTAGCTGATGTTCTTTTTTCAGATCGAAAAATTCGAATGGGTTTTTCCATAAGATCGGTATAACTATTTCACACCATGAGAGGTTGACCAAAGCACATAGCAATAAAGAGCGGATCGGACGTAAGATATTCAAAGGAGTCGTGTAATATTTCTGTAGGGAGACTTGAAACAGACATTTTCTGAATATTCATGTGTCTCTTCTTTCTTGAGTTCTTTGCATATGACGCTTTCTATGGGACTGGATCGTAAGAGGTTTGAGAAACTTACTATGTTAGGAATCTGAGATTCGGATGATAGAGAACAAAATCACTAACATGACAAACCCCTCTAACAAGCTTCGGATTGAGTGAATCGATATAAATAAGCAGAAATCGTCCAAAGTCGGTCCCTTCCAACGAATTTTAAATGGTACATCTGTTTAAATATCTATAAAAGCGACATCATACTCATTATGAATCTTTTATTTAGGAATGTAAAATGAGTGAAACTACCGGTGCCAATATTAATCTCAACTGCTTATTAATGCATTTCATGGTTTACCATATCGAATTCACATAATTCCTATTTCTAATGCATCAACAGTCGACGCCCTTATCAATATAATTCAATCTCTTATGCCAGGTGGATTAACTCATGTTAACTACCAGCTTCGTGCATTTCGTCCGGGACCTGTGGTATATGTAAATATGGCACCAGAAGGTAGAATCAGTGATTATTTCGGTGAGAATCTCGATTGTAATATTATCCATATCCTCGTAGAACCTGTATCAGAAGAGAATTAGAAAACTTCGAATCAAGAGGTTATTAGAAGCCACTACAACTTCGGCGAGCAAATGACATGGCGTTTTGATCATTATAACTTATCAGACCCAAAACGTGTGGCTGAGGCAAAGGCTAATAATGAAGCAATAAAACAACTCTCAGGTGTTTCTGCAACTGCTTTTCGAAGGAGAAAAGAAAGGGCCATGAGGATATATGACATTTTAAGTTGCATTGTCAAATTTTTTGTGTCAAAGAAAGGAGAGCCCCCCAGAGACGCCTCTTGAAAAAAACGTTGAACTTCATAGACACGCGTCTATTACCAAGGGAAGGAGATCCTACTCAGACATGTAAATGAAAGTTCAAACGTGACGCATCACATTGGAACAGATAAAATTTAATGAGTAAGATCTTTTACCGCAATGACTATCACCAGAAGATATCAATTATATAATTGTGAAATGTATTACAGATAAGTGCACCCCCTCGGGACCATGTAAAATGTGCATTTATAGAGGGCAAAATATATATACCTCGTATAAGCTGGGACCCGACCATTCCATGCATTTAGAGAGGGTGTGCATTCATAGAGCGTGCTCTTAAGGAGGTTTAACCTATTATTGCGCCACATATCACGTGACGTCGTGACCACATTCTCCAAAATATCGAGCTAATACATGTTGTGTGTAGTGTATAAAATTCGATGCTCTCACTGTTCTCAGAGAACATGACACCATTTCTGAGAACATTGTGGTTGCAAAAATGTTCGCTTATTTGAGAACAATTTGATCAGAAATCATGTTCTCAGTAAGCCCTAAGTAATTATAAAAAATAAATATCCTTTTGTTTGAGAACAATTTTAAAAATTTGAGAACATGATTTCAAATTGAATTTTATACACTGGTTGTGTGGTCATATATTAGGAAAATAAATTCTGCTCTCGTTAGATGCGCTTACTCAGGCTATCTAGGTTATTATGCATATGGTGTGAGACATCTTAACTCGCCAATAAAATTGAGCACTTTTTAAAGCCTATTAGCACTTTATAGGAAAAGGATTTAAAAAACTAAACCTATAATATCGTTTGTTAGGATATAAGATATCAGGATTTTTAATTAGAGGGTATATTATTCCATTTTATATCTTTTTTATCGAAATTGAAACAAAATTTTACCACGTGAAAGGAATATTATTGGTGGATTTACTTCGTACTCTATATTATTGTCGATTCCGATTACGTCCTAATAGCACGTGATTATTTGTAAAATATGATTGGCTTAAGTTAGTCAGGTGGAGTGGGTGAAAAATACTATCCTGCACGTGAATAAATTTCACAATCGTTCTGATGATTCATCCTGATATTTTATTTTGCTTTATATTTACACGATCACGTGACTATAGCGCGTTAAAAGTCTGATTTATTGTATATATAGACGGGTTTTCGATTATTTCTTTTCTGACTCTTCTTCGTACAAAATGCCTCCCAAGAAAACCAAAAAAAATAAAGTATATCAGTAAGTTGGTTTTGATTTGTAAAAAACTTTTCTTTTTTTTTTAAATGGCAGCCAGACGTTACGTGACCTTTATTCAGTACGACAGAAAGTACATAGCGATCTAAAAAACTTTTCTTAACTATATTTTATTATCAAATTATTTAGATCATTTAAGAAGCTTCTTAGTGTTGACGAATATTCAAAAAACTTTGATTTGTGCGAAGCCGTCCCTAATCCAGAGCCACTACCAGGTATAATATTGTTCGTTTTAAATTAAATGTATTCAGTGAACTCAGCGCTAGAAATTTTTAGGAAAGGATCTCTTGGAACCCGTGGCTATTCTTAAGGAGAAACCTGCGGAAAAATGGAGGGACAAAGATGTTCTACCAATCGCGAAACTCATTGCTGGGCGAAGTTCGATTGATGCCACCGGAGATAACCACAGTGGTGCAAATGCTTTTGGGTCAATTAGCGACGAATTTACTGACTATGTACTCAATCACCCGAAAATTCGAGCTTTAATTGATCCCGTATATGTTTTTGTCGATTTACCAAGTGTGGGAAATATTGCCGTTCCAGCAAACGTCGCTAATTATCCGCCAGGAACTTCTGGACTCAATCCACTACATCTTGTCAACCCATCTAACCACATATATTCATTTATTGGACCATCAGCTGGCGAAGACGCACATCATTTTATTGGATGGTTGCAAGGCGCAAATCCTGGTGTTGTTGCTTATTTAGTTCGTACACCCTTTCCAATAATGCAATATTAATAGTTGGGACATTAAGAATTTGTTTTAGATCCTCATTGTATGAACGACAAGCTAATACCGTAAAAAACCTACCCCTGAAATAAGCTACCCTCTTCTTTTTTCACTCAAAAATTTGTAAAATGACTGTCTATGGAACCCGTCAATTTTCTGATCGGCTCCCGTTCATACTTAACATACATTTATGGCGCCTATGTTAACGACGTGGTAACAGTTTCTGCCATATTATTAGTTGCATTATACGTTATGCTATTTTACATTGTATCTGGAAAATTGAAACAATTGGCGGGTTAAGATGTCCCGCACCATATAATAAAAGTTGGTGCGTTGATCAAACATCTATGTTGCGTACAGTCGACTCTGGCTATACCGAACCCATCTATACCGAAATCTGGGTATAACGACCTGGCAGAACCGATTTTTTATAATTAAATCACCCAACTAATTAATAGATTTTTATATGCCGCATCCGAACTCGATTTTCCAGCCCGTTATTATATGGATATATTTGGATATCATGTGACTTTCACGTGATTTGATGTGAAAATAATGTGCTGTTTACATGAATTATCTGGTATCGGAGTATATTTTGATATCTGACACAGTGGTTTTTTATATTTATGATCACAATAAGACTGATAAGAAGCGTGCCATTTATCACGTGATTTATGATCTTCCAAGAATCATGTGATAAATGATGTATGCGTCATCAAAATACTCTTTTAGTGCCAGCCTAAATTGCTGACCAATAAAATTTTAAGCATGTGATTAAATCACGTGGAAAGTTGATGCATACACCAACTAAAAATAGAGATCTTATGCTGTACAATAATTTAAAATCTGTGCATAATTTCGTAATTGTGTAACATTTTTTTTGAGATGAGCCCAAAAAACCGAACAAAATTTACTTGGTCTTTGTGTCAAAATTTCGGTTTAAAGTTGTGCGAATTTGCACCATTTTGACGGTTATTGCCGAAATTGATTTGAATAAATCTGATTGGACGTTGGATAATTTACACAATAGTAACAATGAAAGTATTCTCGTTCTGAGCAAAATACAGCCTTGTCCAACTCATCCACAAATAGCTAAATTTCGAGACTTTCTCAAGAAATATGTTTATGAATATGATAAATTAATCATTCAGATGAAATTTCGATTAATTTATGTTTCTATGGGTATTTGCCAATTGTAAATTGACCCAAGTGATCATACACATTTTCTTTGTCGGTCTATCTATTTATTTTATATATTAATCTATGAGAATCTTTTGCTGATATTATATGTTTGTTATCGGACCTTTTTTACGTGTTGTACAAGCCTACTCGCAATACGTAAAATTAGCATGTGGGGAAGTTGAATGTGTTGGGATATCGTAAGAAGGATAAAATATAGAAAGAAAATGGCGTAGCCCCAATTATTAGGTATGCCTGTTCATTTGCAGGATCAACCCAAACAGTTTTCACTGTTCATATTGTTACAATTGATCCAGTGATAGTATACAGTCTGGCCTTGTTCGCGATCATGGACGTATGCCGATTTTAGAATGAAATTCCGAAATTTAAGAGGAAACCAACCAAACTCAGGACCATGTTGAATGAATATTTTGAACCAGAATCCTTGACCGGCAAGGCAGCTGGGATATTCGTATTGGATACCTGAGGATCTCCTGCAATTACTGTCGTGCCATGAGTTTTTACAATGGGTGTCACCACTGTGGTTATTGTCATGACACCAGTTTGTAAATTTCCATTGAGAGCGTACGAATATGGTACGGCTTGAACTACCGTTAACACTTCGTCTTCTGACTGTATGTGCATTGCAGGAGTTGAAGTAGGAACAGGTGAAAGACCGTTTGAAGTAGGACCAGGTGAAAGACCGGTTGAAATAGGAGCAGGTTGAGCAGTTTGAATTTGTGTCGCTGAAGTTTGTAGTATAGCTATAGTTTGTATGGGAGAATTTGATGTTTGAATGACAGTTTGTATGGGAGAATTTGATGTTTGAGGATTTTGTTGCACCTGTGGCTGTGGCACTAACGGTGATGCGATTGCTACCGTTGTTGTAATAGGTACGGTTTGATCGTTTGTGGCAAGAGGAGAAGTGGTCGTTGGTTGGGCCTGTTGCGGTGGCTTTACCCGTGTTATTACTGCTGTTGCTGTTGTAGCAGGTTTGATTGGACCTGTTGCGTCAGGGATATTCACCACACTTAGCGTGCCCATCTAAAATGCAAATGAAGTTTATTGATTAAAATAACAGATATTTTTTTTGAAAACATATCATTCATCGTGAATTACCGTAAGGGTCATTATCCATAAGAGGAAGTAAACGACAGTCTTAGTGTTGGGCATCAGTTTTTTCTTTTCCAGTTCGTTTTTTTTATTAATTAAATGTATGACCGGCCATACAAGGTTAAAAATTTTCAGGCAACCAAAAAAGGGCTTTCCTTTAATAAGGTTATATATATACATATAACAGAAGAATTATCCATGCACGTGGGTTTAAAGATTACCAAATTAAGAATAAACATCCGTGAATAAACATCCGTGCATCCGATCTGTAGTGGTTGCATTGGAGCTTTCTGAAAGAGAATGTTAAGTTCATTCATTATTTTATTTTATTTGGGTGTACAATGCCAATTTCATCTCACGGATGTTTCGGAATATTTTGCACACCAATGGGAACCTTTTAAACAGTTCTCTCCGAGTAATAACAATTCATCGTGCATATAATCACATCATGGAACAACACTATTCATTCATTTGTCAGCTATTTGTATCTTTGTGTATTGATCCAATGTTTTTGCATATAAAAATGGCAACTCGAATGTACTTTTGGGCTATTGCAAAAGTAACGCATAAAACTTGGCCGACAGTTGATATTCTATTTAAAACTAATTATAATTATAAAGGATATGTACTAATGATTTTCTTATATTATGACAAAGGAATTTCTTCAACCTCAAATTTTGGAATCAATTAAAAATTAGAACAACTCCAGAAAAGAAAATGGATATATTTTTTCCCATATTTTCTTATGTATCGCAGTGGATTCTTGTTCTCGTTATATTTTTATTACAGCAACATTTGCACCTCTTAAGATTCAAGCAACGTATCATGTAAACGAAAATGTGATACAGGGCTCCGAACGGATCGATTCGATAAATACAAAATATTGGTATGTTTAATCGATATTTTACCTATAAGTAAAGTTGGAGAAAGTGCAACTCTCTACCTAAAAGTCTATTGAATAATATGGTTATTTTTCATTATACTTCGAGTTATTTTGAAAAAAAAAGATCTGAATTGATCCGGATATCAAAACGGATAATCTTTTCCGTTTTTAAGTCCAAATATCTCGAAACTTAATACAAAAATCACGATATTATTGAATAAGTTTTTAGATATAATATCAGGCCTTCCCAAACTTTACTTATAACAACAAGACCAATTAAAAAGGCTAATATTTCGTATTTATCGACTAAACCATGGTATAGAAACCAGATCAAAACGTTCGGAGCCTTATATAGAGGTGCTAATAAAAAAAATTTGAAACGTAATTCATGTAAGCGTAGAGTTCTTGAATGAGGTAATTTACGTTTCAAAGTGATAAGCTTAAATGATGCATATTCTATTAATTTATTTATTGCATATATTGAGAGTCACTTCAAAAATAATGTTCACTTCCTATGTAGCAGCACGTGATCCAGAAACAAGAGAATACGGTAAGAAAAGTGATTTTTAAAAACATGGAAAGTTAGATCGGAACGAGTTTACAGAGATCCTCGCTATTATCAATGAGAGGTTATATTGGATCCATAAAAACACAGCAATAAGTTCGAGTTTGTCCGAGTTGGATAAAGCAGTCTATCGAGAGATATTACGGGATGAAAGGTAAACTATGGCAGCAGATATCCACAGGTTTGGAATTATAATATATGAGCTCATATCTGAAAAAGCCCATTTTATCGATTGAGAATATGATGGATTTTTGGCATTTGATATTTGAAAAGGAGAACGACTACCCATTCCAGAATTTGTGTCTTGACCTTAGGCTGATTTAATGAAATGATGATTTGTCCATACCCTATAAGAAATCGTGAATGTAAATGTACGTGAAACGTGACATTTTACGTGTGTTTCAAAACGTAAAATGTCATGTTCACGTGCGTTTACATTCACGATTTCTTATAGGGCATATTCAGGACCAATAATGCAGTAATTACGTTTTCTTCAATCCCAACTGAATTATGAATTGCAACTTGGATGGAGACGAGATGGAAAGCGTGCACTTTGCAAAATACCACGACTAGTGAAAAAATTGCACAATTTATTCATGAGCAAGCGTCTTGCTTATTCTGATCTCACACACAACTAAAAAGGGGAACAAGCAATAATGGTATGTTTTCATTTTTTGTTTAATTAATCGGCTTGAACCGAAGTTCATGGTCGAAATGCATAGCACTGTGATTGACCATTGGGGGCACTACATTCACAGCGCGTTTCACGACGGTCAGCGTAAATTTAGAAACAATATTAGATCGCGTGTGAATAAGAGTTATAGAGGGAAATGGGTCGGCTGTGTAAATGGCATGAGAATGTGGGAGCGGCAATCATGTATATATAGGCAGAGTGTAAATGTGACGAGTCTGCAGCGTTCAATTGTTGACCGACGCTGGTTTTTTGCATACTCTCCCACCCCCCTTTTTCCCCATGTCACAACAGATTATATTTGCGTACAGCGCGATTGCGACGAACAGGCGCAGCGAATGCGGCGGCGGCACGTTGCCCTTCTACGTGCGATGAGGTACTTCGACGCTTATAGGAAAGGTTTGTGATTGGGTAGCTGCGGTAAGCTCGTGCCTCTCACGAGTCTGTTGCGTGGCACGTGTGGTTCGTGACAAATCTGATAAATTACACGTGATTAATTATTATGGTATATATTCTTTATTCAGAAAATATTTTTTCACACGAACCACAGGCCGTTCGAAACTACTTACTTCATATGTAATTTTCGGTTCTTACAGTGTTCTCACCATATGAAATTTGCAGTTTTTTGTGTTCTCACTATAGAATTTGTGTTCTCATGAGAACGCGAGAACACACACTGCTGTTCCATCAATCAAAAAGTCCAAATGCGATTATATTTATGCTCTGGCATTTCATGGCTTCGAAGCATTGAGATTGTATATTTCCGCATCATCTTTTGTTAAAACTCATGTGATCAATGAAATTAAAATTGTTATCAACCCCATCATCCCATCAACATCTCGTCCCAAATTCTTCAAGTTGCAGAAATCAATGCACATAGGCATTAAAGGATCAAGTTGCTCTTGTTGAGTTAATTATATTATGATAGGCAGATTGGCGTATATTATAGTGTCTGATTTTTGGTATATTAACAACAGTGATGCAATTTTAGTCTAACGTCATCCAGCTGGTTTTTTATTCTAGCATAATGACTTTTAATCATGAACAAGCGTCTGTCGACATTCCCCAGCAAAATCAGCCTGCTCCACGTATCGAACCGGATAAAATATCAATTGAAAGTGATGACGGCACAAACCAAATCCCAACATATCGACAATATAAAATCCGTTACTTCGGGTTAGGCCTCATTATATTTCTCAACTTTTCAAACTCTCTATTCTGGTACGGATTTTCACCGATTGAAAATTTGGCCGAGCAATACCTACAAGTATCTGCGACCGCAGTGAACATGTTAACGAATGACATTGCATTGATGAATTTCCTAACGACAATTTTTGTGAGCTGGTGGCTAGATCGCAATGGAATTCGGGTCGGGGTAAGTACAAACCTCGATTTTTGCTCAACGAATCAATGGGTGCTTGAGTTGCTTCTAATTTTGGTCAGTTGATTACGGCGGCCATGTTGAATTTCGCGGCTGGATGGTTGAGATATGTCGCTGTATTCATTCTTAACATTTCTGGGCGATATGCACTCATGACTATCGGACAGGTTATTATCCTTTTCAAACTAGGACCCTCTTGGTGCTAACAAATTTTGATCATTTTTTTTCACAACCTTGACTTTGCTCAAAGTTGATGGCTGGCATTACGAATACAATCACAATGGTTATTACAACTGACGCAAGTATAAATAATTGGTCCTCATTATTTCCCCTTTGAAAATTCACATTAATGTAATGCTGAATTTTTTTGCCATTTAATTTAGTTTGCCATGACGTTCTTCAATGAGAAATCAAGATGCTGCATCAACATGATTACTACAATCTGTAAGTGTTTCAAGATGAGCACACCATTTACGGTTTGCAATGTGCTAAGTGTTACTTTACCTCTCCTCATTCAAAAGCCAATTGTCTTGGAGGAGCAGTGGCCAATCTGTTGATTCCGCTCATTGTACAAAGCCCAAATGATCTTCCCAAATCCGTAGGAACTTGCTCGTTTTTATTGAAACAGCATGCGTGACAGATTATCATTGACACGATTATACCTTTCTAACAATTACTTAGCTATTGATATTTGCAATATTTGGAACGGTGGTAGCCATCCCAAGTTTTCTGCAAACCGCAAGACCTCCAACACCACCTTCCTACACTGCCTCAAAACCCTTGGAAACTTTTAGTGTCGGATTTTTCAAACTTTTAAAGAATCGAAACTATTGGTGTTTGCTTATTCCGTTCACAGTCCTCATTGCCTCCTTTTGCGCAACAACTAGCTTGATTAATGGAATTCTTGTACCGTACGGATACTCGGATTTCCAAGCAGGTCGGTTTGTCATGCATACTGACAACTTATGAATATCAATAACTCATTCTTCATGTGAATATAGGGTCTGTTGGTGCCATTTGGATATTGTGCAGTGGCCTTAGTGCCTTGGTACTGGGTACCATTGTAAACAGGTTTCATGCTTACAAGATTGCGATGAAATGTACATGTCTTTTGTGTGGAACCGGGATTTTTATCTTGTATTTTATTGGTACGTACTGCGTGTATTCATTAGATAATTATGACTAATTGCACAATAACTCAACAATATTATAATCCAAGTTGAAAAAGAAAACTATGCTGGAATCGCCACTCTTTTGGCGATAATTGGCGCGGGATATGGTGTATTGCCGGTCGGCTTAGAATTAGCTGTCGAATGTAAGGTGTCTGATTCTGTTTGCAATTTATTTTCAATGATATATAAATAAATGCTTCCAATTTGTAAAAAAAAAAAACAGGTACATACCCTGTTTCTCCAAACACATCCGTCTCGATACTTTGGACAATTGCATGCGGACTAGGTTTCAGTTTTACTTTGATCATGGATCAATTGCAATACCCTGATCGTCAAGGCAACCCACCCAAGAATTTTAAAAAGAGTTTATTATTTCAGGCCATTGTGTCGTTATCTTGTTCGTTGATTATATTATTTTATACTGCACCGAATCTAAGGAGAAGAGCGGATATTGGAAAGTCAAATATTCCAAAAGAAAATGCGATGGTTGAAAATACTAGAAGTGAAATTCAACAGTCAATTTGATGTTATATAGCAAATATATTTTAAAACGATAACATTATATCTAATGTCTGGTATAAAAATGCAAGGTTCCGTGTCATCACAATCAGTGAATGTGATTATGGCCTTCAATAATAATAACCATCGCGCTTATGCGTGTCGGGACTTGATGGCACTTTTTACACTTCCAGTTTTTAAGGGGTTTAATTTTAATCAGATTCATTCAGATATGATCCAAAGTATATCGCATTGGCGTATCGATTAAATTATTTAACACGAGCTTCTTGGATACATCCAGCTTTTTTTGTATAGGCATCGTGCTTCTCTTTCCATTACTCCTTGAGCAAGCTGTTCGGAGACGAAACCGCAACAACTAACGTCATCCTTTCAAGCTTTGTACGGGAAGAAAACTATCTTCAAGATCCAGATTCGAGTATTATTCTTTGGAAGTTTATCCTCGGCTGTGAGTTTATTCTTATCTGTCTTAATAGCAAGTTGATTCTCAGCTGAAAGCAAGAAAGATAAAAGGTATTCAAGTTACCTTATCATGCAAATATACAAAGACAGTTTAACTACCTTTGACTTGAGAGGTTTCTTTCGTTGACATTTGGATTATTCTTGGATTGGTGGGGAATCAATCTTTGTAAACGATGCATATCGAGTTGCGTGTAAAATTTCTCTCATAGTTCTCACCCATCAGGAGAGACACCATCTCTCGCTTTGAATGAAAATGTCCTAAAAAGCTACTTGTGCCCTAATTCCTATCCATTTCCCATGCTTGCTTCTTTATATCTATTGAACAACAACTGCCACTTTCTCATAATTTGCAAAGTTGCCAATGTAACTGTATAACTTCTCATCCAATCAATGTGGAAATTGCATTTCTACATACATATAGTTTGATATAGATATATAACTTGGCCACCAAAAAATTACTCACTAGTAAACGCCTGACTAATAAAATGTCTTTCCCAATGATTGGTCATGTGATTTCCTGTTCTTTTATTATATTTATCGATGATGAATATCACACCACACTTATTATAACTTTTCTCATGCTATTACACTTCTACGCTTTACCTTGTAACTTCTGTATATCAAATATTTTTTATAATAAAAATGTCAAGAATAAACTTTATTATCTATATTTACCGGGCTATACACACATATTAATCTAAATAGATTTACCCGGTTACTAACATGATATTTTATATGTTATAGTAATAAACCAATGAGAAAAAAGATAAGACGTAATGATTGGAATGTATGGTCAAAAATCAGGTGATAGACGGTATCCCTAATGAACAAGAGAAAATGACCTAAATTCAAGAACTAGGTGGTTTATGCACAAAAAATCACTATTTTTGGTGTGTGACAACACATTATTTTTAAATCACTATCCTAATCACCACCCACGATAAATCAAATTTACCAAATATTGATACAAGATTTATACCCTGAACTGTATATGGAATCACTAGAGACATTCAATTTTATCGGACTTGAATATCAAGTATACTTCTAAAAATGAATACCACCTAATAAGTAATACAAAGATATCGGCGCTTATCATTGTTATCACCGTGCAAAAGGCGCGAGTCGGTGGTCTGACAGTTATTTACGCTATGATAGACAACCCCAAAGTCTCCAATAGGGTTGTAAAAGGAGTCCAACACGAAGCTGACAACAATCGCACTGTGATGCCACCCATCAGAAGGGTTGTGGTACTGAATTATATCGCCAGTCTGTACTTGGTCTACATTACACTGGTATGCCAGTTTGTTTTGGAGTAAATAATCATGAAGAGCATCGACATTGACCCATGCAGCCGAATATTTGTAGAGTCTACAGCACCCAAAGCCATTCTGAGAAAATGAACAGATTTGTGGATCCGATGATGTCTTTTTCTTAAGCCACCATTTGCCATCCATGGGAAGCCCGCCAGCGTAGAGAACCTGCGAGGCAAAGTCAGTGCAGTCATTACCATTACAGTCGAAGCAGGGGTTGCCAAAAATACCAGTACAGTCGATGAATGGATAGTTGTTCGTGTTGGGGTTTTCGCAATATCGATTGGCATAGGCTACGGCAGGGTCTCGCTTGTATTTTTGGGAGAAGGCTCCGGGTGCAGCCATAACGATAACGATGAAAAATAAAGTCGCAAGATACGTCATTGAGAGTTTGAGGAAATTAGTTTCTGAGAGTTCAGATGGCCTAATCGATTGTTATCGTCGGAGTTTTATTGATGTTCTCAGACTACGTGGCACGACCCTCAGCCTTGCATATGTCGATCTCCACAGTACAGGATGAATGGATAATTGTCTGAATCTGGTCTTTCGAATCCCGATTCGGATGGGCTACTTGTATTTGAATTTCGACCTTCCATAACTCTATGTAACATGCTCGAATTGATGGTTTTATAGCATCCTTACAGCAGTTCCTATCAGTATCGACAGGGAAAGCGTTCCCGATTTCCCTTGACCAAACAGACTGAAGTTGATCGCTGATTTTTGGCCGAATTCTGTGGTATCGTGAGTACGAAAAAATTTGCATTGGGGCGTTGATTAGTAACTGATTCCGTCACACAATGTCGTGTTATTTTTCGGCAGAAACTTTCCTTACCCGATATATTGATATCAATGTGTCATTGTCTTAGCCCGATCTGCACAGGCAAAGGGTAGTGTGCATGAGATTATCGAGTAAATGAGGTGCCCTATAAGTCTTCTCATAAAATGCACAAGGAGAAATCATACTAATTCAAATTTAGAATGTTTATAATGGCCTTCTTCCTTAAAAATTTTCGCGTCATTATCTTAACAAGAAAAGCGTAGTATGTATGAGATCTGAGAGCAAGATTCTAAAGTAGTAAATGGTGACCCTACTAAGTCCAAGGGAAAACGATACTAATCCAAATTTGGGATGTCCATAATGACCCTTAAAAGTTTCCGAATATGCATGAGATTAGTGATGGACGAATACACAGCATGCAGATGCATTTTACAAAGCTTCATATTAACTCTTGGCGATATCAAAAAATAAAATTTTCAATGTACATTTGTATAAACATCACGTGATATACATGCATGTGGACATCTCCAAAATTCTCAAATAGTCTAGATATTATTGAGATCTTATTTAGTTCAATTTTTTTTACTCTATTTTTTTTACAATAACACATAGTAAGTATTTTTGTTTACTGAACTTTTAAATAAAATATTACTTTTTCAAAAATTAATAATATAATAGAGATTGTTTATAACACTATCTAATTCAATATAAAAACTATAGTATATAATCTGCTATTTAATATATTTTTTAATTAATAGTGCTATTTATTTATGTATAGTGAGATTAAACATAATCATATAATTAGTTTTTTGAAAAATTTCGAATTGTACACTTACAATTCAAAAGTTTGCAATCAATATAAATATTACATAATAACAAAATTTCACTCTCTAAAAATTATTTATTAATAAAATCAAAAAACTTTACAAAGTGAAATTTTTCATTTTACTATGTTCATTATATTGATTGCAAAATTTTAGACAGTGAGTGTAGTATAGTCAAAATACTATCATTTGGCTGAAATATTTTACTGTCCTTGGAAATTAAATTCACCATCTAAAAATAATTTTTGGTATGACAACAGATCATTAATTTCGGTAGCCTTCTTTAAACAATAGTAATATTTGATGTTGGCACTCAAGCTTTCTTGCATAAATTATTTTTCATGTGTAGTCACTAACAAAGATTCTCAGAGGTGAATCATTTGATGGGGTATCTGATTTATCGAGAGGGATTTATCATTTGTATTGGAAAACACGGTTATTTAGACTTTTCTCTCATCTTGACAAAAATAGACTGGGGGCCGAAACTCAAATACGCAAGCTGACTGGCTTGACGTTTTGATGAACACCGTGTGTGCTTTTTGTGTAATTATGCTCTGACTTTCTGGATAATGAATTGCCATACAATAAAATCCTGTGACATCATCGGTGCAGTATTTTGATTATTGATAGTAATGGAGTGTCATAATATACGTCATAGTATAATAAAGACTTAAAATATTTATAAAATTTTAGCAAGGATAGCGAGCGAAAAAATACCTTCCGCGTCGCATGTCATTTATAAAATTGGTAAAGCTTTATTCGGTCTTTTATCTTGACTGGTTGACCACAGTAACCAAATCATCAACCGAGTGAGTAATTCATCGAGTGGGTTGAACCTAGAGGTGGGCACTTTTGCATGTTTGCATGCATGCTGCATACATGCAACCATGCAGCATGTGCATGGTTAAATCGTGATGATCTGCAAATGCCCATACAGACCAGTTTTAATAATCAAAGTGTGTTAGGATCGATAATTTGAATAGAAATTGAAAAATGCAGATCGAGAAACAATCCTAATCGAACAACGCAAAGTGTATGCCTTATTCTGAAACAAACTTTGAAAATGCATACCGACCGCAAATTAAACTGGGTCTGACTGGTGTACGACTGCGAATTAGAAACCGGGCTGACCGGTATCCCACTACCAATTAAAACCGTGGCTGACTGGCTGCAGCCTCACCAAAACGGGCGGGCGGGAGGGAGCCGGCGTGCCGAAAAACACGTTCTTTTGTCTATCGAAAACTATTTGCCGTTCACACGCTAACCTTGATCCGTCCATTTCATCATTGTTTACTTCCCCCTTTTTCGCCATCTAATCATTTGTTTGTTCCTGCTGTTCGTGCCACGTTGATCTCATTGTCAATCGGTTGTTCGTTTTACTATATGAAAAACTTTAAAACGACGAAATGTGTTACCTACCGAATGATCAACAAAAAATTCTCGCGTTGCTTTCTCAATAGTTTACTCGAGATTGCAAGTGTGCAACAGTCCTAAATCACCAATATTATACCAAAAAAACGTTCAAATGTATTTATACTAATGTCTATATACATATTTAAAGCTATTTTTTTAACCGATCTTTTTTCTAATAAGCAATTATTATTCCTTATAACTATATTCATCTTCGTCTTCATCCTCATCCTCATCCTCATCCTCATCCTCATTCTTTTCCTCTTCCTCATCTTCATTTTCATTATCCTTTGACTTCACTGACTCTATTTCAGACTCACAAAATAACATTTCATCACTGCTTTCTTCTGTTGTCTCTGTACAATTCTCTTCCATATCATTCTCGCCATTTTCTGACAAATTTTCCTCTTCCTCATCATCTACCAGATCTAAAAACTCCTCCAATATCTCAACTTCCAAATCTTGATCATCTTCCATATTTCTAGAATGTATACGTGCAATTGCTTCAACCATTTCCAGAGATTCTTGGCACGGTAACGTGAGCTTATAATTACTATAAATATAGACTAGCTTCAAGACCCGATCATGAGTAAGTCGATTTCGTTTTTTGTCATGAATAAATGAAAATGCTGACCAATTTCGTTTGGATGCAGCAGAGGATGATGGAATTGTAAGAATTCGAACAGCAAATTTGGTAAGCTCAGGTGCCATTGTTGCAAAATTTCCTTGCCACCATGCAACCGGATCTACTTGGTCAACCGTATTCCATGCTAGAGGAATATCAAATATACTTGTTCGTGTCCGATATTGAGTTAATTGTCTCCATATTGCTATTGCTTCTTGTGGATAATAGTGACGTACAAATTTTTCAATGGTGGTAGTGCTGTTGCTAGCAAGATTTTTGCCATGATATCGTGGGTCAAGTAGATGAGCAACTGAAATAACTGGTTGATACATTTTTTTCCAGCGTATCTTTAGGATTTTTTGTATCTCATTTCCAACCGCAGGAAAAATATAAACTAAATATAAGAAAATGGAATATAATAAATTAAAAATAAATCAATTAAATTCATACCTTTAGATTTTAATTGTTCATGATACCATTGGTAAAATTGTGCCAAACGTGGAGTGTCTGATTCAAAAATTGTAATTCCAGCTACCAATTTATCAACTACACAAAGCAAAGATTGAATATCTCGCCAAAAATCTTCACTTTCGATAGTATCACTGACTTCTTCAAGGATATCAATATTTCGTGTTCGGATTATTTCTCTGTTGGCCAATTCAAGTGCTAGTTGATTTTCAGCAATTGAATTAAGACAAGCAGCTACTGATCTCCATCATGTTTTAACTGGATATTTGAGTGATTTTGGTTGTTGATAACTGGCTTTTTGATGTCGTTTTAAAATTTGTGCTTGAAGTGGATGGTTTTTGAAAAATTTGACAATTTCTTTGGCATCTTTTATAATGTCAGCAATCCATGGTAATTTCGTTACATCACCTACTAATAAATTCAAATTATGAGCAATACATTCTAAAAAAATAATTTTTGGATACCGTGCTTCTAAAATTTTCCATGTTTTCTTCATAACAGATGCATTGTCAGTTATTATAGCTGAAATTTTTGTTGTTCCAATTTTCGTTATAATTTCTTCAAGATCATTAGCAATAGCATTACTGTTTTGACAAATTTCTCCAGTTGGATGTGCCGAAAAAAAAATTGGTTTGGGCGTAGTTATTATATAATTAGTCCAATGTTCTTGAACTAAATTTGACCTAAAAAAACAATAAATATTATAATAAAATATAAAATACAAAAAATATACAAAAATACATACCATCCATCCGAAATTAAACACAAATTTTCACTTTGATCCATTAAAAACTGCATTTCAATTTTTGTTTCATTATAAACTTTGTCCAAAAGTGTTGTAGAAAGCTCTTTTCGATTAGGTAGTTTAAATGCTGGACGTGCTTGTTTCCAAAGATCTTGAATAGGCTTTAATTCTGATAATGAAAGATATAATCCACATTGAAATATAGCTTTGGCAAAGTATAACTCCAAAGATTGTTGTTCACTGTGTGAGATACGATCTACAAAACTTTGTATATTTTTTTGTAGATTGGGAGTTGTACTTGGTGTAATATCGAAATTTGTTGATAGTATATTTGTTGGTTGAAGAGTATTGCCAGGTAAATTGTTGCCAAAGTAATTTTTTTGTTGTTGTAAAGTAATATGTTTACATTTTTTGAAGTGTGCACGAGCTGGTCTAAGAGCATCATTGATTTGGAAATTACAATGTTGACATTTGGCTCGTTTTTGTTGATAACCTGATATATGGCCAAGTTTTTCAAAATGAGTCCATATTGAATCACGCATTGTAAAAAAAATTATTAAAAAAATTCCGAATTTAATTAATTATGTTGTACAAATATCTTCTAATTTAGAAGTTGTGATAGATTGTGCATGCATGCAGCATATGCATGCTAAAATTCAACTATGCTAGCATGTTGCCCATCTCTAGTTGAACCTCTACTTATTAGATGTTGTGTACTTTTTCGTGTTTTGTATACACGCTTACTTTATTTTACGAAAAAATGCCTTCAAAGGTGATAATTGATACAAAAAATAATTATAAAAACAGACAACAATGATTAATTGATCATTTTTCTACTTGAATTTAAAGAATCGAATATTTGGATCATTAGTTACATTGATGAGGAATTTGAACATTTTCTAGGTAATGTGATCGTTTTTCGTGGTAAAACAAAGTACAAATAATTGAAAGAATATGATTACAAAACAACAAGCTGGGTCGTGTTGAAGAAAGGTCATTCATTGAGATAAACACACATAATACCTCAACGTTTCTTCAGTTTAGGCAAAAAGATTACTTCAAAGGTATTGATTTATAAAACACCTCGAGGATATTTTACACTTGTAAATTCACGAAAATGAAACCACTGGCGAATATCGCTTGGTTCTCTTTTGGTATCAGAATGGGGATTTACATAAACTATTACAACGTCAAGCCACGACCTGGAAACAAACGATTAAATAATCTCTAAAATTAATTTGATTTGGAAATTATTCACAGATAATAATGCATTGCAATAATATTACTTTGTATTTATTGAGCTCGCACCTGGAAACCTATTAATTCGCACTATTATTTATTCAACTAGAGGTTTACGACTTTGTATTTCGGAATCAGAAGTCGGTGATATTAAGAATTACAGCAGTTTTTCTCATGCAGCACCTAGTCACAAGCATCAGACGTTATGTGTTTAGTAAATTGCTACGCATATTCAAAGGTCATCCAACTATTACTCAAGAAACCAAAGAGTTTTATCATGACCTAATGCAAAAATGGTGGCATTCCGACTCTATGCAACGACCAAATGGTGGGGCTGGTAACCAATTGGTATTCTGATCCCACATTCTCAGAACAAATTGAGAAAGCAAAGACATTCGTTAATGTCATGTAGCCATAACAAAGAAACAAACGTTCAAGAACCTGAAGCTATATACACAAGTAGATGAATGTCAAATATTTGAAAATACAAGTGATATTTATTTGTTACTAGATTAAAAAATGATATAAATCAAACATTGAAATGTCAACTTGAGGTGGAATATCTTGAGTATCAGATTGAATTCCAACAGACGAGAAATTCAATGAAGCAAGTTCTAGAAAAATAAAAGAAATCGATTAAATAAAATCATTTTTGATAACTTTTATCTAAAAGTCACTTACCTTTAGAAATATTTGTCAATAATCGACTCGTATAAATCGCACCAGGATGTTGAATTTTCGTTACTTTTTTTATCGCTACATCTTGTTGACGAATTTCTTCGGCTTTGTCGATTTGCTCAACAATCTCGTGTGGATATTGATACCATCGAAGAGCCAAATTGCGTATTTCATTTGCAGTTGGTCGTTGTGTAGGATTAGAGTGCCAACATTTCTGCATCATGTCTTGATAAAATTGTGGAGTGTCTTTGGTAATTTCTGGACGAATCCCTTTTAATATTTGTAGCGCAAACACTTTATCATGAATGATATCAGGGAAAGGTTTTTCCCCTGAACTTATTTCCCACATGATTATACCAAACGCGTAAACGTCTGATGCCTGAGAGTATGAACCACCATTGAATAATTCGGGTGCCATATAAGGCATTACACCCTTAATATCCTCGATGTCATCAGTTTCTGATTGTAACACAGCACGTCCTAAATCTCCAATTTGAGGTATCGAAGTATATAGGACATTGCCAGGGTGAAGGTCCCTTTTTTTCAAATGAATCAATTGTAAATTAAAAAAAAAGTTATTAATTGAATAAATAGAATAATTTGTATATTTACCTATGAATCATTCCTGCAGAATGAATTTGTTCCATATCACCAGAAATGAAATAAATCATTTTAATCTTTTCCTCCCAAGTAGTTTGCCAATGTCGACGTTGTAATTGTTTACGTAAATCTCCATTTTTACAATAGTCGATAACAAGGAGGTATTGACCAGTGCTTTCATTTTTAGTGAATCCATCAAGTGAAGAAGTATATTTATATTTATATTTCCATCGTTGTAATCTCTTTGCCTAAAAAGAAAGTCATCAATTATATGATCAGTATTATTAATAATCAATAAATGAGTTACCTCATTCAAAACGTCTTTTGATAAGAATTCAGAATCTCCCATTGTTTTCAATGCGACGTATTTCTTATAATAAACACTTGTTTTACTCCACTGATTGATTTTGTGATCCAAATATCTAATTCTTCCAACTTTTGGTTTAGCGCGAAAAACGGTTGCATAACCACCTTTTCCTATTTCTTCAATGTTTGAAAAGTTTTCCCACGGATACCATTCCAATACCAACTGATCATTCCATGCATGGATTTGAGTATTTTGAATAAAATAATCAATCTCTTTATTTCCTGACGTCCATTTGTCAAAGTCTTTTCGGAAATGAGCAGAGGTGCATGTGAGGCACCATGTGACATCATCCCATTTGTCTGTATTGATTTCATGACACTCTTCACATCGACCGTATTTTGTTAGTCTTTGTTCTTCTGTCTCTTTTGTGTCAATGAAGACGTTATCAATGAAATCTTGATAGGCAAGTTTATGATCATACAAATTATGATGATTTAGCTATTTTCAAAAGCAAGTTGTCAGTGTCTAATAAAGTAGTAACGATGCGTAAAAATAATTTTCCTACCTCTTTATCAAAGGAATTGTTAATTTTGATCTCATTTGCCATTTTTGATAACAATGATGATTGGATTGAAAAAAGGGAAGCGATTATTTATTGTTTCACATCTTGTTCAATTAGCTCTTGTACATATGTGAAACACACACGATCCACTTGGTTTCCCCCAAGTATTACAAACAATAATCTTGGTTTCAATTACTAAATTTAAAATTCTCTTTATCACCTTCCAACACCCTTTATCACTAAAGCACAACCGTTATTAAGAGGGGCGAGGCGATTCATTCACGAACTAGTTAGTTTCTAATCGTTAACAATAATCAGAATTGGTTTAAGAAAAAGGGGTTTGTGTCAACGTATAAATACGTGCGAATTAAATATATTCAGTATCAATTTGAGGCTGGACTCACAGTCAAACACGGGTAATTGTTATAGATGGCGGTGAAATTACTATTTTTATATAGATAGGCATGAAAAACTATATCATTTGATTTATTTCAGTTCAAAGAGTTTATTTTTAACCCGTCCCATAAACCGTCTATGAACCGGTCCCTCGAACTGGTTCCATGAACCGAGTCCTATGTACTACTGAAATCAACAGACCGACGAAAGGACCGTTCGTCCGTATCTCAAGGACGAACCGTTAAAGTCCGAGTCCGGACCGGGTCCGAACCTGGTTAATTAGGACTACTTAACATCCCTATACGACACAAAAGATTCATGATAAAAAAAGGATTCCCTGACCAACAAGGTGTTATTTATGCTGGCAAGCAATTAGAATATGGCCGCACCTTGAGTGTTTACAATGTTGGGAAAGGGTCCAGCCTTTATCTTGTACCTAGACTTGGTGGGGAATGTTTCAAGAAACCAGTGGCCGCAAAGATTTCGACCTATTGCCGCAACTCACGAAAATCGATGTTCTGCGAGATATTTCCTCTATCCCCCAAAACTCCCAAACACAAAGGAAGAGTTGTTGGCTCTGCAGGAGGAGCGGTGAAGGTTTTCCCCTGAAATACAACAACAGTATTATAACGTTCGCAACGATCCTACATGTGGAAAGGACTGGATGGATGTTACCGACGAAACGTAGCATAAATTGGTTCGAGACTTTGGCTATTCAGATGAGGCTGTACAACTATTGAGGCGTGCTCTACAGCTTTATCCAGGTAAATATGATTTATTGTGTTTCTCAACCTTACCATTATATATTCAAAGTCCATTATTATTAACCTTGATGTATTTTTCATCGTTAGACGATCCTGCATTCCGTACCACTCAAGTATATGTTCGTAACAACATTGCTGGTATTGGGAACCTCACCGAAAGAATGACGTCACCCAATTGCTCACTAGTTCCTCTAGAATCTTCCACAACAATTGATAATATCCATTCACCGAAATTAACTCACTTACGCTCACTTTGTCGATCAGGACGGCCGCTTGTTCTTCTCGGAGGGTCGTATACTTGTCCTTTATTCCGATACATATCTCATGTTGTCAATGATATATATAAGGAATATCAAGCAGACGTAGATTTCTACATGATCCAAATAGGAGAAGCGCATGCCAATTATGTTTGGCCTATTGGTGATATCGTATTCGTCAAGGAACACCGCACTTTGGCTGATCGTTTAACCGCCGCGCGTGAAATGGTCAAAGCAACCCAGTTGAATATCCTGTTCTGTTGAATACGATGGACAATTCCTTCTTAAACCTGACCGTTCCGTTTTTTTGTCGTTGTAGACACCATTTTAAAACTAGTTGGGATGGCAAAAGAGGCCTGTTACGACACAACAGACCTAATTGAATTCTTGGACACTCTTGATTGGCAGAAAATTATCTCTGCAGAAAATGTTGATTTTGTTAATGATCGATCTTGGTTAGATAATTCATATATGAAGAAAATACGCAAGCAAGAAAATGCATTTAAAAAATGGTGCCTGTGCATTTAAAGAAAAATTAACCACTTTGAGTCTTCATACTAACAATTTCCCCAAACAAGACTTAAAAATGAGGACTGTGCAATAAGTTACCTATAACGGATGTTCAATATTTTCTAACTTGATTAATGTATAGGACACGATCGAATTAATGCAAATTCTTCTCATTGATGTGGAATCACAATTAGAAACATAAAGCTCCGTCTAGTGATTCGGGCTAAACCCCTTTTTTGGGTTAAGGCCATGTCGAGATTTATGGGCGTAATTAAAAATGAAATTATTAAAAGTTTTTTTTTCAACGGGCGAAACTTGCAATAAACTTGTTAAGTTAAGCCAAGCATTTTTCATATATACAGAATCAAAATTATTATGTAGAATCTAAAAATAGCTCTAATTAAGGACAGTTAAGGACTTGGACCCCCCTTTAGCCCGAATGACTAGCTCTGTCAATGAGAAGAATTTATATTAATGCGTAGCAGAACTCTTTCATCGATGAGGCTTTGGGTTCTGCCACGCATCAATTGTGATACTTACATTTTTCATTATGTTATCATACTTTGATGTATTAATAAAATATATTCTCAGCATTTCACAGAATTTTTGAAGTTATAAATATTAATAATTGATTTTATATTGAGCGAGCTATATTATTTTAAACTTGGGTAAATAAAGAATGAGTCTAATTGCAACAGCCTGTTCCTGGAACATGTCTCAATCAGACTGCAAGATCAGAGAATCACATGATCAAAATTTTTTATTAGAATTAGATTGTTCCTTAAGTAATTATGTAAAATATTAATTTTTACGCATATTTACTTAGCTATACAAAGTAGTTTTTCTATTAAATTTTGAATAAATTAGATATTAGTATTATTTTTACAATTTAATGTAGTAAAAAACTAATCAATAAATCTATTTTTATAATTAAGTAAATATTTACATATTATTTACTAACTACTTCTAAAGATAATATTCTTCTATAACTAATCAATTTTGCTAAACGTTTTATTCAATATTTCGATAGAATGATAAGAATAACAAAAATAGCATATATAATATTTTAATCAATTTGTTTTGATGTAGTTCGATGACTTTGAAATAATTTTTATAAAAACTGGTTGTTTTAATCTATCTTTGTCCATTAAGTAAATTTGTAAAAAGATTAATTGTTTACAACTTTACTTAATAGCTAAAAATAGATTAAAACAATCGATTTCAAGAAAAATTATTCCAAAGCCATCGGGTTATATTAAAAAACAAGTTGATTAAAACACTAGATAAAAGTATAATAAATAATAAAAATATAGTAATAGACAATATATGTAAACAGAATAGTATAATAAATAGAAATGTCAGTAGCAATAGTAAAGAAAAAAATAGTGAAAATAAAGAAACAATATTAATAAAATAAAAAAAATAGAAAAATAAATTGAACTGTTTATATCAAGATTATTTTTCGTGTGTAACAAAAACAAAAAAATATAAATTTGATTGGCTAATCATAATAATAATCACATGATTAACCCAGTAAAATAATATGTATTTTTATATTTATGTATTTATATGTATTTTTCTTTATACATTTTACATTTGTGTAGATTTTTATATAGAAAAAAATATGTAATATTATATTTATGTATTTTTATGTATTTATTTTTATAGATTTTATATATATATAAATATATGTAAATTCTATATATAAATAATATTATATAATATTATATAATAAAAATATGTATGTATAACAAATGTATAAATATTTAATTATATATATATTTGTATTTAAATATACTATGTATTATTTTACAGAAAAATGTATAAATATAATATTTTGTATTATTTTATCCATATATTTTTATATGTATATATTAATATACAAAATTATATACATATTTACATTTACATATTTCTATGTATTACATTTAATAATAATATATAAAGATATATGCAGTTTTATATTTATACATTTCTATGTATTTTTTTAAATATTTTATACATAATGCTATATGTATATTTTTGCAAGTGTAAATTTTGCATAGATATACACTTCAAAAATCTCCTGATGAAGCTTCATATTTTAGATTTCTACCTGCAGTTTTTTCAACTTCACTATTTGCCATTCATAAATGCCAGTAATAATAAAAGGTAGTATCAATGTATTAGATCAGAATTAGACTAACAAACCAAGCTATTTTCTAAATTTAAGCCTAATTCTATTCTAAGTCTAACCTAATCCTAACTCTCTTAGTTATCAACTCTCCTATATATTAATCAAATTGTCTGGTTCCATGAGGTTGATAATAGAGATAATAGAGAGGGACCACTGTATCTACTTAATCGCAAATAATTAATTTTTGAATTAGTTTTTTCATTATATTAAAATTAACGTCAACCTCCTTTATAAGAACACGGTCAGACCAGAAAATCTGGTTTTTATAAAGGGGTTGTTTTTATATAGAAGTAATTTTTATTAAATCTTACTAATTAATGGTTTTCAAATTTAGTTCTTATAAAGAGATTGTTCTTATATACCATGTTCTTATAAATAAATTTGAATTTATCGAAATGTTACACCAATTTAAATTATCTGTTGATCATCAGTAATACAAATTTAATGATCAAGACCTTGATGAAATATAACACAAAATTTGGTTAAATTGAGCTAGATACTTCTTTGGAGGGTCAATTCCAACTTATTTTTGAGCTATTCAAGAAAAAATTTGAAAAAAAATTTTTTGCAGGCAAATCTGCCTACTCCAATAGCTAAATCTCGAATTTTAACAAATGTGCATCGAGATATGAACGATCAATTTTTGTCAAATATTTACCAGATATCAGAGAAATATGCATATTCCAATTTTCAATAACAAAGAAAAGAATTACCCAGTTCGTCTGATTCAGAATATGAACTCTTAAAGATTTTATCACTGATAGAAAATTTGAGCAACTTGCAAAGCTCCAAAAGGCACAAAAAAATTCTTATAAACTCAGAAAAAAATTAGCTGAATGGTCAAACATACCAATATAGCTAAATAGAATAGCTATAAAATTTAAAAATTATCAACTAAATGTCATTCGTAAAGTCTCAAATTTTGAGACAAGGTATTTCAATTTTACAATGCTATAAAATAATCTTTGAAATTCTATTTGCAAAGATTAAGTTCTCATATTCAAATGACAAAGTTTCAAAATCGCATAAATACATTCAACATATTTACTTGAAACTGTTTAATTGTAAACATTTCTACTACTGTTTTTAATCTTTGAACAAAAGGGAAATATACAAGCCTTTTAAATAACTATTTGTTGATTGCCACATTACAAGGCCAGTAAATTATGAAAATGGTCACCAATTTCTCCAACTGAAGGCCTCAAGTTGTTGAAATACTGGCTTCAGTGTCTTTTTTTTAATAAATTTAAATCATTTTAGCAGTCGATCTGATATGCAGAAAACAACATACTAAATGGAAAGCAGAAATTTACTTATTGGTAGAAGAAAAACTGGAGGCACGTATAATTAATGAGTGTTTTCATTTTTAACCAAACTCATAACATTGAGTGTTGATGAAAAGCAACGTCTTGTGAGTTTTGGTCTTTAATAAAATAATAGCCTCAAGCTTTTCCGTAAAGTGGGATATATTCGATTGAAGAGTAAATACTGTCTTGAGTGCTCATCTTGCTTGAGAGAATTCATCAAGGGTTAATTAATAAAGATTATAGACACATTTAAAATGAAGTATATTACCAATATATGGAGCTCTTTCCAATGATTCACTGCTGATTCAATCTGTTTATCCATGTCATTTATGAATTCAAGATTTCTACCCTTCTCCTTAGTGAAAATGGCTCAATGATTGCAATAACTGACACTGGTCGAACAAGGTAGGTTCCCTTTGGCAAAACTAAGGGTAAATACTACTAAAAAATATTTTTAACTTTTGGTTTTTCCCAAAAATAAAGTATGGGTTAAATTTGTCCCAAAAACTATACAGTTCCATACCCCCAAACGTTAACCAATCGGAGAAATGATTAATCACGTGATAAACATGATCGCCGATCCAAATGCGCGCAAAAAAAATGAATAATCGACCATAACTTGAGTTTTTATTAAGTAAATCTAAGTTGCATGACTAAGAAAAAATGCTCAGAAAAAGATTTTGCTATATTTTAATGTATAAAGGTTGACTTAGCTTACCAATGCATAGACCACTAATACCAGTTCTTCCATTTTCTTTTATTTTTTTTTTCGATCAAAATGTATTAGTGCAACAATAACAAACTCAAATAATCACCTTAAAAGTTTAGCATTATATTTATCTGCAGGTGAACCATGTATGAAACTGTATGGTTTTTGGGACAAATTTAACCCATATTTTAACCCACAATTTTCCCCGTCAGGTGAACCCAATGTGTTCGACCAGTGCGAGGTAATATCTTTACATGCATCCACGTAGCGTTGTTTTGTTCGACGAGTCTGTTCCAGAAAGCTAGCTTTTTGTGAAGATCGTTTAGCATTGTTCTTTATAAATCTGAAGGTAATCAATGCAAAGACACCGTATCCGTTCGTCATCACTAGATTTTTGCACTGATTGAGCGATTCTTCATTTTCGGATTTCCAATTGATTCAATTCAATAATTCGAAACCAGGAAACCACTTTTTTGTGTCATACAGAAACTTTAATTGCAACTCAGCATCCTGATTCTCGTCCCTCAAGTCAACATGCACCGACAAATGGCTTTGTAATTCGTGATCATGTTTGGCGTAATCAGCCTATACCGGTATCGGACCAATAGCGACTGAATGAAGTTATTGATAATGTCGGAACCGTCAGCGGCGTTCCATGTAAATCCATCCGGTGTCTTTGTGAAATTAGATGAAAGATGGCC